>Ga0070727_10000119_pt1 | contig 133821 bp, 118 predicted proteins | sample tdAd472_FD_66722 | JGI IMG/M metagenome (GOLD analysis project Ga0070727, IMG submission 66722) | Marine sediment microbial communities from the Atlantic coast under amendment with organic carbon and nitrate - tdAd47.2 | ecosystem: Environmental > Aquatic > Marine > Coastal > Sediment... | reverse complement strand
ACCTCCAAATTTACCTATTGATGAAGGAGGTGCACCCACTAAACGAATGTCTTTAAATGTTTCTGTTACGAATAAATAATATTCATTACCTGCAAAGAAAGGTCTAATGTAGGCATCGTAGTGTGTGTCTTTCGTTGAATTAGAAACCACTTTTTTAGAATTTTCAACTATTTTCATATAGCGAGCACCTTCATCCATATTATCACTAACTCCTGCCAATACTTGCTTAGTAACATTTTCAATTCTAACAATGAAAGTGGCGGTTAATCCTTCGTTAGGTAATTCATCAGCTTTTTTCATTGCCCAAAAACCATTGGTTAATAAGTCATTCTTTACAGAGCTGTGTTTTTGAATTTGCCCGAATCCGCAGTGGTGATTGGTTAGTAATAAACCCTCACCCGAAATAACTTCACCCGTACAGAATCCGCCAAAAGAAACAATAGCATCTTTAAGACTACCTTTTTCTACTGAGTATAAATCTTCGGCCGTTAATTTTAATCCCATCTTTTGCATTTCAGCCTCATTTAATTGTCCTAACAATAAAGGAATCCACATTCCTTCGGTAGCAAATGTTCCTGTGATTAAATAAAATATTGAAATAATAATCAATCCTGCTTTTTTCATCTTCATCAATTTTTAAGTCCTACAAAGATAAAATAACAAAAAGACTACGTTTTCCGCTCATCACATTCTTTAAAAAGTGTTAGCTTTGTTCTATAAAATATTAATAATGACGGCTTCTGATCAAATATTACAACTGGCTGATTTACAAAAGCAAATTGAAGGAATAATTGGTAGTGACGCTACTCAGGTAATTTTCGATTATCATGAAAAAGAGGGGTTAGTGTCTTTAGATGTAATTACCGTAAACCCTAGGCATAGACAATCGTTTCTTTTCCATTCAGTTGAAGGAACCAATAAACTGGATGCTTTACAAAAAATGTTAGTGTATGTAAAGACATATAAAGAAAAAGAGAATTCATATACCATTCAATGGTGCTTGAGGGGCGAAGAAGATTTGCAGACATCTTATTTTCGCTCAAAAAACATTTTAGAAGCTATCAATAAACTTCAATATGGAAGGGAGCCAAATTCCATACAAATATTTAGTGTGGTGCTAAACCCAATTTCTTAATGTCTAAAACAAAAATTCAAATTCGCTTTTCGGATATTGATGTGATGGGGCATGTGAATAATGCCATCTATTTACACTACTTTGAACAAGCTAGAATGGAGTTTTTTTCTCAGTTTATTCACAAAGATTGGGATTGGTACAAAAACGGACTTTTATTAGCCAAAAATGAAGTTGAATACTTTTTTCCTGTGGGGCTTAATGATGAAATTTATGTTGAAACCAATTGCACTAAAATTGGTAACAAGAGTTTTGAACTAGAATATAGTTTGTTTAAAGGAGATAAACTTTGCTGTACAGGAAAATCTACACTGGTTTGTTATGATTATAACGCAAAAGAAACCATTAATATACCCAATGAATGGTTGGTGCACTTAAATACGTTAAAAGCAGTTTAGTTTTAAATTTTGTTGCTCATTATTTACTATGGGTGACAGTTTTTTTAATCAGCCGGATTGTTTTTTTATTGTATCATTTTTCTGATGTATCTGAGGAATCCTTTTCTGAGATAGTATATGCCATTATTATTGGGTTTAAGTTAGATTTTTCAGCGGCAGTTTATTTTTCAGCAATGCCTTTTTTACTGATTTTCATGTTGTATGTGTTCAGATTGTCTGTTGTTAAAAAACTACTGCTTGCGTATTACTTTATTGTTGGTTTTGGGTTAGGATTATTAATTTTTTCTGAATTAGAACTCTACTCAGCCTGGGGATATAAAATGCATTATAAAGTGTTAAAGCATTTATCCAATCCTTCTGAAGTTATAGGAACAGCTAGCTTTATGCAAATTGTTTTTGGTTTTGTTGGTGCACTTATTTATGGCGGTGGGCTATTAATTATATCAAACAAAATTTCAGAGTTTACAAGTAAGTTTAATTGGAAACAGGCTTTAGTTTATATTACGCTTATTCCCGTTATTTTATTCATTGCATTAAGAGGAGGATTGAATCAAATTCCTGTACAGGTGGGAGATGTATTTTACTCTAAAAACAATACACTTAATTATGCCGCAACTAATTCGGTATGGTATTTCGGGCATAGTATTTTAGAAAACACGAGTGATATTGATGAAGCTAAATATCAATTTTATACTGAAGAGGAAGCGAAATCTATCATTAATGATATTTATAACTGTTCAGATGATAGTATTGAGTCTCCCTTAAAATCTAATCGTCCAAATGTTGTTTACATTATTTTAGAAAGCTGGACTGCAGACTTGATTGAAGTTTTGGGCGGAGAAAAAGGAGTAACACCCTTTTTTAATTCCTTATCAGAGGAAGGGATTTTATTTACCAATTTTTATGCAAGCGGAGAGCGCTCAGACCAAGGTATTGCCACCATTTTAAGTGGATTTCCTGCACAGCCGGCTACTTCTATAATTAGTCAAACTTCAAAATATGAAAAGCTTCCATGTATTAACAGAGATTTAAGAGAAGAGGGGTATTCTTCTTTGTTTGTGTTTGGTGGACAGTTGAACTATGGAAATATTAAGAGCTATTTGGTGTACAACCAATTTGACAAACTAGTTGAAGAAAGTGATTTTGAGTCCGAAGATAATTTGCATGGAAAATTGGGCTGGCAAGATGAAGTTGTGTTCCCAAGGTTTTTAAACGAAATAAACAGTTTAAAACAACCATTTTTTGCTAATGCATTCACACTTTCTACTCATGAACCATTTGATATTCCTAAAAAAGATTTTATTGATTGGCAAGGAGAATTTCCTGATTATATAAACGCTGCTTATTATGCGGATAGCTGTCTAAAGCTTTTTTTTGAACAAGCTAAAAAGCAAAAGTGGTATCAAAATGCGTTATTTGTTTTGGTATCCGATCATGGTCATCATTCTCATAAAAAACATGACTTTTTTTCTCCTGAATATCGAAAAATTCCTTTGTTGCTGGTCGGAGATGCAATAAAAGATAAATTGAAAGGAGTGAAGATTGATGTTCCTAAATCTCAATCGGATATTTCTGCATCAATACTTAGTTTTATGGGAATGGAAAATTCTCAATATACCTACAGCAAAAACCTTTTAGATACTACGTGTAACCCATTTGCCTACTATAGCCACATTAATGGGTTTGGTTGGATTGAAGAGGATGGATATGCAGTTTATAATATTTTAACAGAAAATTGCCTACACTCCTCAAGTGAGCAATTTGAAAAGAAAAATGCTCAAAAAGGCAAAGCTTATTTACAAGTTTTAATGGATGATTATTTTAAAAAATGATTGACTTTATTTAATCTGATAGTGCTTTCAATTAATAATAATACCAGTAATGGAATAAAATAAATAAGATTAGCTGAAAAGTTTTCTAAGGCTACATAAAACCAGCCAAAATCAATTTTGGTATCGGAAGAATTAAGAAAAGCAAAGATTGTTAATCCAATAAATAGTAAAGCTAAAGCAAACCAAATGCCTTGAGGAATAATAGGTTTGTATTTCTCCTTAACTTCCAGTTGATTGCTAATATGCTGAATGGTTTTACTGGTAAAATTGGCAGGCGCCTTTTTCGCTATTATTGATTTCATTAAATCATCAAATTCTTGTTCCATAATCAGCTGTTTATTTGCATGGTTAAAAATACTTCTTTTAATTTTTCTCTGCTTCGCATGAGCTTTACTTTTACATTTGACTCAGTTAAATCGGTTATTTCAGCTACCTCTTTAACGGACTTTTCATCTAAATAATACAAAGAAACAATTATTCTATCTTCTTCACTTAACTTATTAAGTGCGTTGTTTACAGCTAGTTCTTTTTCTGCTTTGTCACTGTATTCATGAATCGGCTGATAATTGTTGTTAAGTTCGACAGTATTATTTTTTCTACTTTTCTTTAAATTTAGTGCAGAGTAGTAGGCTATTTTATATAGCCAGGTAGAGAACTTAGATTCATTTTTAAAACTATTCAGTTTGTTGAAAGCCTTTAAAAAGCTGTCTTGTGCACATTCTTCGGCATCTTGTTCATTACCCAATACCTGAAAAGATATGGAGTAAACCATATCTTTATACAGGTCAACAATTGTTACAAAACTGCTGGTTTTCCCTGCTAATACATCTTGTATAGCCTGTTGTTCGCTCAAGCTTTATTGGCGTTATTTTTTTTATCTATTAAATAAAATATAACTAATCCTACACCGCCAAAAAGAAATGCCATAGATATAAGGGCTAGTACATTGTTCATTCCTAAATATTTGTGAAGCAAAAACCCTACAAATAGACCGAAAGCAGCTCCAATGAATAACAAGCCATTTTTTAAAGATTTATTTCCACTGGCATCTACTTCTTTTCCTTCGTTAGGATTCATCCCTTTTTCTATCATTGCCATTTTTTCTCTGTTTGCAGCAACTCTATTTATGTAAACAATACCAAAAGCCATTGCAAATGCGCCAAGTGGTACTAAAATTCCTATCATTTCTTCCATTTTTTATTTTTTATTGGTTTATGCTAATTAGACACCTCTCTCTATCAATCGGTTACAAAGTACTGAAATATTTTTTTGAACTATAATTTAACTTATTGGTTTTCAATTTAATATTTTTAACCTTTAATCATAAAAAATTAAGATATGGAATATAGGAGATTAGGAAAAAGTGGGCTTCAACTAAGTGAGCTCTCATTAGGGAGTTGGTTGACTTTTGGTAAGCAAATTGGAAATGGTATTGCTGAAGATTTAATGAAGTTGGCGTATGATAATGGTGTGAATTTTTTTGATAACGCAGAGATATACTCTAGAGGTGAGTCAGAGAAAGTAATGGGTAAAATTTTAAAGAAAATGAAATGGGATAGAGATACCTATACTGTTTCCAGTAAAGTGTTTTTTGGGTATCAAGGATTGGTGGACTCTAAGCCAACGCAAAAGGGTTTACATAGAAAGCATGTGGTAGAGGCTTGTGAGCAAGCTTTGAAAAGATTACAAGTAGATTATTTAGACCTTTATTTTTGCCATAGACCTGATAAGCAAACACCAATTGAGGAGACCGTTTGGACGATGCATAACCTAATTACCCAAGGAAAAGTTTTATACTGGGGAACTTCAGAGTGGAGTGCGCAAGAAATTATGGAAGCCCACATGGTTGCTAAACAATATCATTTAATTGCGCCAACAATGGAACAACCTCAATATAATATGGTTACCCGTGATAAGGTAGAATTGGAATTTTCTCAGATATATAAAACAGTCGGCTTAGGAACCACCATTTGGTCGCCTTTGGCTTCCGGATTACTTACCGGAAAGTATAATCAAAAGAAGCAACCAAAGGATACCAGACTTGGTATGGAAGGCCTAGAATGGCTAAGAGATAAAACATTGGTGAAAGAAAATTTGAAAAAAGTTGAGAAGCTTGAAAAAATGGCAAAAGAATTAAAAATAAGCTTACCTGTTTTAGCAATTGCCTGGTGTCTTAAAAATGAAAATGTTTCTACAGTAATGCTTGGCGCAAGCAAAGCAAGCCAACTAAAAGAAAACTTTAAGGCGATTGACGCAAAAACAAAACTAACAGAAGACGTAATGCAAAAGATAGAGAAGATATTAGATAATAAACCTATTGCACCTACTTTTTAAACATAAAAAAAGCCCTCCGCTATGCGGAAGGCTTTCTTGTAATATCTAACTATTACCTTAAATCAATTACTTCCACATCAGGGTGTTTAGTGGTATCAAATGCAAACTTACTGTCTTCCATAGCTTTGTTGGCTTCAAACTTATTGATAGAATAAGTATAAGTCGAACCATCTTTACCTTTAATCATAATTTTATTGATAACCATTTCAGTTTTGTCAATTGAAAGCCTTACAGTGTGGTAGGGTTTTTCTGCCGGTTTTTTAGGGTAAAGATTGATTAACTCATAGGTTTTTCCATTTTTTTCAAGGGTTTTAATGTGTTTGTAATTAAAACCTGTTTCGTAAATGGTGAATATTTTATTTGGGTCTATATAATCTTCAGTACTTTCTCCTTCAGCCGGAACATCAGAAATCTGAACCTCTTTTGCATCCTTCATATATGTCCAAATAGTTTTTCCGTCACAGATGATTTCCTGTCCGCCAAGAGATAAGTAATATTTTTCTCCCTTAGAATAGATAAAGCCTTTTTGTGTTTCAGAAACTTTTTCAGCTTCATTTTCAAGGCTAAATTCAAACTCAGCATAAATGGTTTTATGTGCTTTTGTTTTTTTGCTTAATTCATCCAGAATTGCTTTTGCCTTAGTGTCTTCCTGTGCGTAAGTATTAGCGGTAAATAAACCAATTAAACCTACTATCAATCCAATTTTTTTCATTTTACAAAGATGTTAAATTATTCAATTCCCGAAAGGTCTTTCAAAAACTGTTCCAAAGATAATTCATCTGCAATTAATACTTGCCTTGCTTTACTTCCCTCAAATGGACCAACTATTCCGGCTGCTTCTAACTGGTCTATTATTCTTCCTGCTCGGTTATACCCTAGCTTTAGTTTTCTTTGAATTAAAGATGTAGAACCTTGTTGAGCTTGTACAATTACTTTTGCGGCTTCTTCAAACAAAGCATCTCTTTCATCTAAATTTACTTCGCCTGCAGAAGAGCTGCCGCCTTCTGGGGTATATTCAGGTAATAAATGCGCACTAGAGTAAGCTCTTTGCGAACCAATAAATTCACAAATTTCTTCAACCTCAGGAGTGTCAACAAATGCGCATTGTACTCTTGTTAAATCACTTCCTTGAGAAATTAATAAATCTCCTCTACCTATTAACTGTTCAGCACCACCGCTGTCTAAAATAGTTCTTGAATCTATTTGAGAGGTAACTCTAAAGGCAATTCTACCAGGGAAGTTTGCTTTAATTACACCAGTAATAATATTAGCTGATGGTCTTTGTGTGGCAATAATTAAATGAATTCCGATAGCTCTGGCAAGCTGTGCTAAACGGCAAATGGGTGTTTCTACTTCTCTTCCGGCAGTCATAATTAAGTCAGCAAACTCATCCACAACCAGCACAATATAGGGTAAAAAACGATGACCCTTTTCAGGATTTAATTTTCTAGCTATAAATTTTGCATTATACTCTTTAATATTACGAACCATTGCATTTTTTAGTAATTCATACCGCTCATCCATTTCAATACATAGTGAATTAAGCGTATTAATTACTTTTTGATTATCTGTAATGATGGCTTCCTCCGTATCAGGTAATTTTGCTAAAAAATGTCGTTCTATTTTATTGTAAAGCGTAAGTTCTACTTTTTTCGGGTCAACTAATACAAACTTAAGTTGAGATGGGTGTTTTTTGTAAACCAAAGATGTTAGAATTGCATTTAACCCAACAGATTTACCTTGACCCGTTGCTCCGGCCATCAATAAGTGTGGCATTTTAGTTAAATCAAATACAAAGTTTTCGTTTGAAATGGTTTTACCAATTACAACAGGCAATTCCATTTTTGCATTCTGAAATTTTTCTGATGCAATTACTGACCGCATGGAAACAATTTGCGGGTCTTGGTTAGGAACTTCGATACCTATTGTTCCTTTACCCGGAATTGGGGCAATAATTCTAATACCTAATGCAGATAGACTTAAAGCAATATCGTCTTCAAGATTTTTTATTTTAGAAATTCGAACTCCCGGAGCAGGTACAATTTCATATAACGTAACAGTTGGGCCAATAGTGGCTTTAATCTTTTCTATCTTGATATTATAATTCTCAAGTGTGCCAACAATTTTATTTTTATTTTCTTCAAGTTCTTCTTTGTTGATGCTGACGTCTTGATTCCCATAGTCTTTTAGTAAGTCAATGTGTGGAAATTGATAAGACGATAAATCCAATGTAGGGTCATACTCTCCAAACTCTTCCACTTTGCTGTTCAGTTCATCATCCGAAAGAATTTTTTCTTTATCCTCAACTTTTTCTACGGAAAAACCGATTCCTTTTTCATCTACTTCATCAATTTCGATTGGCTCTTCTTCTATTTTTTCTTTAGGTTCTTCAACAACATCTTCTTCTTTTGGGTCATCTTCAGTTGATAATTCTAATGGCTCTTCATTTTCAACTATAGTATTTTTTAATTTCTCAACGTCTTCATTGGTTTCTTCTTCTATTTCTACTTCGTCAGATTTAAATAAGTTTTTTATGTTTTCAATATTCAAGCTAAAGGTTACTATAGCATATATACTTGCTGTAAATATTAATATTGCTCCTGTGCCTACATTCCCTGCAAAACTTACCAGCCAATTATTAATGTGATAGCCAAAAGCACCACCTAAAATAGGGTTTAGAGTGGAAAAGAACCCTAATGCTACCGACCACCAAATAATGTGAAAAAAGCTGTGCTTATAGGTTTTAATGATTGGTAAAAATGAAACTCTGATAGATAATGCCGCTCCGGTAATTAAAAATAACAGGACAAATAAAAATGAAATTATTCCAAACCATTTATAAATAAATTGGTGAGCTAAGGCCGCACCTAATTTTCCTAACCAGTTTTCTACCACTATCGAACTATCAAAAAAGTATTCAGTAAAAGAGTAGGCAAGTTTATCCTGGTCGTTTTGCCATGTAAACAGATAAGAAATAAAAGATATCAACAAGAAAAAAGAAAACAGAACTAAAAACAACCCCAAAAACTGTAAGAATTTCCCGCCTTTAATATCCCATTTAGGAATAGTAAAGAAGCTACCTTCTTTCTTTTCTTTCTTGGTTTCGGCTGCTTTGTACTTATTCTTGGCCATAATTTTGAAACGGCAATTAATCTTCAAAAGTATAAATCATTAATATTAGAATAGTGCTTGAGATAAAAGGTTTTCAACAATATTGGGCGAATAAAACAAAATCAACAATCTATCGTTATCAAAATTGGTACAATACTTGAATTTTGATGAATTATACTATTACATTTGTTTAATGCTTATAAGAATAGCTGCTATATTACTATTATCTGCTTCCTTTTGCTTTGCGCAGCAAGACACTATTAATATTGCCGATAAGTCAGGGAAAAAACAAGGAAAATGGATGAAGTTTTACAAAAATGGCAACCTCAGATATGTAGGTCATTTTCAAAATGATATTCCTGTCGGTAAGTTTTATTACTATTATGAAGACGGAAAGCCCCAAGGTTTAATTACCCATAAAAACGCTGATGTTTCTTATGCTTTGCTTTTTCATTATAATGGAAACCCTATGGCTCAAGGTAAGTATGTACACCAAAAAAAGGACAGTACCTGGGAATATTACAGCTACCATCAGGGTATAGTAGTTTCCAGAGAAAACTATAAAGGCGGAAAACTTTATGGTAAATCATTTATTTATTACCCTAATGGCAAAGTTTACCAAGAGAAAAACTATGATAATGATTTGGAAAATGGTGAAGTGCTTCAGTTTTATGAAAATGGTAAACCCAAAATGAAAGCGAATTACTCAAATGCTTTTTTAACTGGTCAGGCTCTTTATTACTATGAATCAGGGGGTATTTATATAAAGGGAAATTATGAAAAAGACTATAAACATGGTCTTTGGATTTACTATGATACAAAAGGAAATGTTACTAATCGGGAGATGTATGAAAAAGGAATGTGTAAAGATTGTAAGGAAGAGTTAATAAATGACGATCCTAAGGATTGGATTAAAAAAGACTGGCTAGATGTTGAGGATATGACAAAAACAAATTTAAAAGACTAATTATTAGTAAATTTACGCTATGAGAATATTTTATTTACTCCTTTTAATAATTGCATTTTCATCATGTAAGAAAAAGGAACCGGGACAACCCGTTTCCAGTCCATCATTGGGGTATAATTATTTTCCGCTTCGTACTTTAGATTTTAGGGTGTATGATGTAGATTCAATAATATATAATGACTTTACTCAAACAATAGATACTTTCCATTATGAAATAAAAGAGAAAGTAGATATTAACTTTACTGATGGAGAAGGAAACTCAGCATTTAAAATTGTACGATTTATAAAGTACACCGACACTACTGACTACGTAGCGGTGGATAATTGGTCAGCAAACTTTACAGCAAACACTTGCGAAAGAATTGAAGAAAACATTCGTTATGTAAAACTGAATTTACCTCCAAGTAATGGAAAGGAGTGGGATGGAAATGCTAAAAATTCGTTAGATACTTGGAAGTATAAATACAAGGACATACATACTGCAAAAACTTTTGGTGCATATAGTTTTGATAGTACAATTACCGTTATTCAGCATGATGATGAAAACAAAATTTTAACACAAAGAATTTATGCTGAAGAGCAATATGCAAAACATATCGGCTTATATTATAGAAAATATACTAACTTAAAAAAGACTTACGATTCTCAATCAGGAACATACAAGGCTACCAGTGGTTTTGATATGGAAATGCGTTTAAAAAGTCATTACGTTCAATGAAGCGGACAATATTTGTTTTATTGTTTTCCTTTCTAACTACTATCAGTTTTTCCCAAACGGTTTATAAATGGCGTGTTTATTTAAAAGATAAAAATGGCTCGGCTTATAGCGTATCTAACCCAACACAATATTTATCTCAGCGCTCAATAGATAGAAGAGAAAAACAAGGAATTTCTATTGATAATACTGACTTACCGGTTAATTCAGTTTATGTTTCACAAATTTTATCTACTGGAGTTACTTATATCTGCAAATCGAAATGGCTAAATACAGTTGTTGTGGAAGGAGATTCTACTCAAATGTTAGCCATTAAAAATAAATCTTTTGTATCGTCAGTAAAAATGGTTTACAACCCTAATCCCGGAAGATTTACAGAAAACAGAAAGTTTGAAGAAGAGTCCAATTATACAAGTACCGAAACAGACTATGGAGTAGCCAACTATCAAATTGAAATGCTTAACGGCAAGTTTCTTCATAATGCAGGATATAAGGGAGAAGGAATGTTAATAGCTGTTATGGATGCGGGTTTTCCTGAGGTAAATACACAAGCCGCATTTAAACATTTATGGGATAATAATAGAGTAGTAGCTTATTGGGATTTTGTAGATAGAGATAATTCAATATTTGAAGGAAGTAGTCATGGATTGAATGTAGCTTCTACAATGGCGGCAAAGTCAGGTGATTTGTTTACCGGAACGGCTCCCGAAGCAAGCTATATGTTTTTTAGAACAGAAGATGCGCCAACGGAAAATTTAGTGGAAGAAGATTATTGGGTAGCTGCAGCTGAAATGGCTGACAGCATTGGTGCAGATATTTTTAATACCTCATTAGGTTATACCACTTTTGACGACACATTGATGAATTTTAACTACTCTGACATGGACGGGAATACTGCTTTCATTACTAGAGGAGCAGACATGGCAGCAAAAAAAGGAATTATAGCTGTAAATAGTGCCGGAAATTCAGGCTCATCTCCATGGTATTATATTGGCGCACCTGCAGACGGTGACAGTGTTTTTGCTATTGGTGCTGTGGGAATTGATGAAACTGCAGCTCCGTTCACTTCTAAAGGGCCAACATATAGTGGTAAACAAAAACCAAATGTTAGTGCGTTAGGCTGGGGTAGTGCTATACTTGTTAATGGAGGAGGAGCGGTGTATGGTAATGGAACTTCATTTAGTTCACCAATTATGGCGGGAATGGTAGCTTGTTTTTGGCAAGCCTTTCCAGAATTAAATAATTATGAAGTCATGAGAGCTATTGAGTCCTGCTCACATTTATATCCAAATCCTGATTATAATATTGGCTATGGAATTCCTGATTTTTCTAAATGTTTTTTAGAGCAATGGCAAATAAAACTAGAGAACAACGAAGACCAAATAGTCCGTTATTTTCCTAATCCATTTTCCGATAAGCTTTCACTCATATATTACTCAACCGAAGAAGAACAGATTTATGTTGATTTAATGGATGTTACCAATAAAGTAATAGTTACTCAAAACAGAGGCGTAGGAAAAGACTCTTACAACTTTATTTCTTTTAATAATTTAGCTAACCTTGAAGATGGTATTTACTTTTTAAGAGTAAGGACTTCAAAAAGTAAGTTTGTGAAGAAAGTAGTGAAAATGGTCGAGTAGATAATCTTAAATTCTACCTAAAATACCTTCACTAATGTTCACAATATGGTCACCAATTCTTTCTATACTACCGTATAAGTCTTTATAGAATAAACCACTTTTAAAGCTGTACTCACCACTTTCGGTTTTTTCAATATGGTCTTTTCTAATTAAATTTCTGAGTGAATTTATTTCAGATTCTGTTTTGTTTACTTTGGCCAAATCAATAGAAATATAATCTGAATTTAGATTGGTAAGCATTAAATTGTATGCTTTATCAATAAGGTCAAATAACTGTAGGATATAATCTCTCTGTTCCGGAGTAAACCATACTTTTTCTTGATTTTTCTTTTCAATGGTTAAGGATAACTGATAATTGATGTCGCCTATACGTTCCATATTTGCGATAATTCTTATCATTCCTCTTATTTCTTTAGAGGTACTCTCTGATAAATTATTTTGCGCAACTTTAGTTAAATAATCTGCAATTTCAGCTTCAACTCTATCGGTAATATCTTCGTATTTTTTTATTCTGGAAAGCAGAATTTCAAACTCTTTTTTATCATGAGTAGTCATAAGAGTTTTTACAAATCCTGTTTGTTTTTTGATAATATTTCCAAATTTTGAAACTTCCTTTTTAGCCTCAAGGATTGCCAATTCAGGTGTTGAAAGTAATCCTGTACTAATGTATTCAAGGTGATATTCTTCATCTATTCTTCCTTTTGAAGGAACAAGTTTGACAGCTACTTTAACTAGAATGGGAACAAACCAAATAAGAAGTAAAACATTTGAAAGATTAAAGGCGGTATGAAAATAAGAAAGAGCATAAGGAACCATCTCAGCGTTTTCATAAGCATCTCCGTTCCCCATAACATTCATGGAAAATTCATTAATCATATCTCTGAATGGAGAAAAAATAAATATCATCCATGTTACCCCAATTATATTAAACATGGAGTGGATTTTAGCAGATCGTTTTGCATGAACATTTGCAGGAATAGAGGCTATTTCAGCAGTAATGGTAGTTCCGATGTTTTCACCCAAAATCATAGCGGCAGCCATATCAAACCCAATCCAGCCTTGTGAGCACATCACTAAGGTAAGTGTCATTGCTGCACTAGAAGATTGAACCGTAATCGTTAATAAAGTTCCGACCAATATAAAGAGTAAGACACTCCATATTCCCATATCGGTGTAGTCTGATAGAAAAGCTAAAATGTCAGGATTACTTTTTAAGTCAGGAACTGCATCTTTTAAAAAGCTAAGTCCTAAAAATAGAATTGAAAATCCAATGATAAATTCTGCCCAATATTTTACTTTATTATTTTTTGAGAAAAGCATTGGAACTCCAAATGCCATTAAAGGAAGTGAAAGAGCAGCAATTTTAACTTTGAATCCTAAATAGGTTACTAACCAGCCTGTAATGGTAGTACCGATGTTAGCACCCATCATAATTCCTGCAGATTGAACTAATGTTAACAGGCCAGCATTTACGAAACCAACTGTCATAACAGTTGTTGCAGAAGATGATTGAAGTAAGGCTGTAACAGAAAATCCAGACAGAACACCGAAATATCTATTCTTAGTCATTCCTCTAAGAATATTTCTGAGACCGTCACCGGCTGCTTTTTGAATTCCTTCACTCATTATCTTCATTCCAAAAATGAAGAAAGCAAGTGCTCCTAATAACTCTATTAAATCTAAAATTCCAAAATTCATATTATCTAGTTAACCTGATTTTTTTGATGTTTTAAAACTTTTGCTTCTAAATAAAAAATAACTTCTTCTGATATATTTTTGCAAAGATCACCAACTCTTTCTAATTTCCTAATAATAGATAATAAATACATGTACTCGTATGTTTTAGAGGTATTTGCTTTAATAAAAACAGCAGTTTTTTTAGGAGCTTCAATGTTTATTTCATTCATGGTTTGGTCTATCAAGAAAGTTTCTCTTGATAAATTTGTGTCTTCCTTTAAAAATGCTCTCATAGATAAATCTATCATCATTAAAGCAGTGTCAAACATTTCTTCAAATCTAATTTCTTTTAACTCTTTTTCCGAAAACGATTCGTTCACCTGCAGGATGTATTTGGCAATTCCGTCAGCATGATCGCCCATTCTTTCAAGGTCTGAATTAATTTTAATACTGGCTAAAATAAATCGTAAATCAATAGCTACAGGTTGATATAGTGCTAAAATGTTTTCACAGGCTCTATCAATTTCTAACTCCATGTTATTCACCATTTTTTCTTTTACCCTTATTTCTTCGGCAATAGCTTTATCTTGTGTTAAAAAGGCTGTTTTACATTCGGTTAACTGATGTTTAACTAGTAGCATTAAGTCTTTCATCTTTTCTTTTAGTGAAAGAATATCTGAACTGAAGTTATTTTTCATGACGGTAAATTAGAAAATAAATATAATTAATTAAGAGTTTATCCAAACCTACCGGTTATGTAGTTTTGAGTTTTCTCTTGTTTTGGTTTTGTGAAAATATTTTTTGTAGAATCGTACTCTATGAGTTCTCCCATATAGAAAAATGCAGTCATATCACTAATTCTAGCAGCTTGTTGCATGTTGTGAGTAACAATAACTATGGTGTATTGCTTTTTGAGCTCAAACAATAGCTCTTCAATTTTAGCGGTAGAAATCGGGTCTAATGCTGATGTGGGCTCATCCATTAATATTACCGATGGTTCTACAGCTAATGTTCTGGCAATACAAAGTCTTTGTTGTTGTCCACCGGATAACGCTAAAGCTCCTTTTTTTAGATTGTCTTTTACTTCATCCCATAAAGCAACTTGTTTTAAGCTTAACTCCACTCTTTCTTCAATAAACTTTTTGTCTTTAACACCTTGAATTCTTATGCCATAAGCCACATTATCGAAAATTGATTTGGGAAACGGATTTGGCTTTTGAAATACCATTCCAACTTGTTTTCTTAACTCTTCAACTACAACATTTTTCCAATATATTTTTTTATTGTCAATAAGAATTTCGCCCTTCATTTTAAAGCCGTCAATGTAGTCGTTCATTCTATTTAAACACCTTAAAAATGTTGATTTTCCACAGCCGGATGGCCCGATAAAAGCAGTAACTGAATTTTCGTAAATATTCATGTTTATATCTTTCAGCGCTTTAAATTCACTGTAAAAAACATCAATATTTCTCGCTTCAATTTTTATGTTTTTAGATAAATTATCTATCTCCGTAATTGATGCTTTGTTGTTTTCTTTTATATCGGTTGTTGTCATTACCATTTAACTTTTTTCTGCCATCTATTTCTTAAATAAACTGCTATGCCATTCATTACAAATGTAATGGAAAGTAAGATTAAAATAGCAGCAGCAGCATTAACTATAAATCCGTGTTGAGGTCTTGAAACCCAATTGAATATTTGTATCGGAAGTACTGTAAATTCATCCATAGGTGATTTTGCCACAAATGGAACATACGCAAGCGCTCCAACGACAATTAATGGAGCTGTTTCACCAATTGCTCTTGATATGGAAAGTATAACACCGGTTAAAATTCCACCCATTGAAGCAGGTAATATTTGTGACCATATTGCTTGCCATTTAGTAGCACCTAATGCAAAAGCAGCTTCTTTAATTGATTTTGGTACAGCTTTGATTGCCTCTCTTGTAGAAACAATTATAATAGGCAAAATTAGCAATGATAATGTAAAACTTCCGGCTAGTAAACTTCCACCTAATCCCATAATTCTGACAAAAATCTCTAACCCTAATAATCCATAGATAATGGAAGGCACACCGGCAAGATTGGCAATGTTAATTTCTAAAATGTTTGAAAGCCAGCCTTTTTTAGCGTATTCTTCTAAATATATTCCTGCACCAACTCCCAAAGGAAAAGCAACTAGTGTGGTTAATCCTAAAATCCATAAAGTTCCTGTCCAGGCGGTTAATATTCCGGCTTTTTCCGGTTTTCTAGATGGAAGACTTTCTAAAAAATCAAAACTTAATCTTGAAATACCATCAGCAAAAATATTTCCAATAAAAATACAAAGTATAACTACCCCAAAGAGAGTTGCAAGAATTCCAAATATTAGAAATGTCTTGTCAATAAGTCTATTTTTTGTAGCATTAGTCATACTTTTCCTGATATTTTTTCTTGATGTAAAAACTAATGTTGTTTAAAATAAAAGTGAATACGAAAAGTGTTATTCCGGCAGCAAAGATGGTTTTGTATTCTAATGAGCCATGCGGCACATCTCCCATACTAACTTGAACTATGTAAGCTGTTATGGTTTCAATAGGAACTGTTGGGTCTAAGGTTAATCTTGGTTGCTGACCTGCGGCAATAGCTACAATCATAGTTTCGCCAATAGCTCTGGATAAAGCGAGAATTATTGAAACAACAATTCCGGAAGATGCAGCCGGCACTGTTACTTTAAATGCAGTTTGAAATCTTGTTGATCCCATTCCATACGCAGCTTCTCTTAGTGATTTTGGAACAGCATAAAGCGCATCTTCACTTAAAGAAGAAATGAATGGAATAATCATTATGCCCATTACTATACCTGCTGAAAGTGAGTTAAACCCTGATATCTCGGGAAAGAATTTTTGTAGAAAGGGGCTAACAACCAAAAGAGCAAAAAAGCCATATACAACTGTAGGCACAGCGGCTAGTACTTCTAAGAGTGGTTTGAATATTTTTCTAAAACTTTTTGGTGCATACTCACTAAGATAAATGGCAATGGTTAAACCTATCGGCAGTGCCACTGAAATGGCAATAAATGTAGTGAGTAGTGTTCCGCATACTAACGGAAGAATTCCAAAATGTTTATCCGCAAAAAGCGGTGTCCATTCTTTATCAGTAAGAAAGTCAATAATTGAAACTTCCTGAAAGAAACCTACGGCTTCTACAAGCAATACAAGAATGATTGAAATTGTTGTAAAAACAGTGATTGCTGCACATAAGAACAGCAATCTCTCTATAATATATTCTCTGGTTTTATTCATTTAATATCAATACAGTATGATATTATTTAGTAGAATTTGAACCAGCCAAGAATGAGTTGAATTTTTCTTTCTGTTTGTTAATTTCAGTTTCAGGTAGAGGAATGTAACCTACTTCTTCAGAAATGGAAGCAACATTATCTAAATAAAAATTTACAAACGCTTTTACTTCTTCTCTTTCTGCAGACTTATTTGAAACATAAATAAATATTGGTCTGGATAATGGAGCATAGCTTCCATTTGCAACAGTTTCCATTGTAGGTAAAACACTTCCGGAGCCATTGTTTACACCAACCAACTTTAATTTATCTTTATTTTCTTCATAATAGGCCAACCCAAAAAAACCTAATGCAAATTTGTCTGAGGATATACCTTGAACTAATACGTTATCATCTTCACTTGCGGTATAATCTCCTCTGCTAGCACCGCTTTCTCCAACAATTGCCTCCGTGAAATAATCGTAAGTACCTGATGCGGTTCCTGCGCCAAATAAATGAATTTCTTCTGCAGGCCACTCAGGTCTTATTTGATTCCATTTCATTATTGTTCCTTGGGCTGCAGGTTCCCATATTTTTTTAAGTTCCTCAATAGTAATGTCGGTTAACCAATCATTTTGAGGATTTACTAATACTGCAAGCCCATCATAAGCTACCGAAAGTTCTATGTAACTAATTCCGTTTTCTTTACACTGTTCTGCTTCACTATCTTTGATTGAACGAGAAGCATCATTAATGTCTATTTCATTTCTTACAAACTTTTTGAAGCCACCACCCGTGCCTGATACACCAACAGTAACTTTAACTTCAGGGGCTTCAGCTCTAAATTCTTCGGCTATTGCTTCAGTTATTGGATAAACAGTGCTTGAACCGTCTATTTGAATTTGCCCTGAAAGAACATTTTCATTGTTTGAATTTTCATCATTTGATTTCTGACCTCCACAAGCGAATAATGAAATTAGCAGGGAAGAAAAAAGAAGAGCTTTAATTGTTTGCATTTATTTTCGTTTAAAATTTATGCAAAGTTAGACCAAGTTGTCATCGATTGAAATTACCAATATTAAGTTTATGTTAATTCTATGTTAATTAGATTAATGGCTATAAAATCAATGGTTTAATCATAATTATCATGATTTTTTAATTCTAATATTAACATTATGTTATCCTTTTATTTTTGATAGGTTAACAGAAGGTTGAAGTTATACTTTTGCCAGCACAAAAAACCACAAAAAACAATATTATGAAAAAAGGAATACTTGTTATTACTACATTAATTAGCATTTCAAGTGTGTTTTCTCAAAATACAATTAACGATAAATTTGGTAAAGGGTTCAATTTTACAGCAAAAGACTCTTCATTTTCTATGAGAGCTGCAATGAGATTTCAAACTTTATATATTGTAGAATCACCAATTGTAAATGATGAAATTGACTTTGACCAATCGTCTTCTAACTTTTTGATTAGAAGGTCTAGGTTAAAGTTTGATGGGTTTGCATACACCACTAAGTTAGAATATAAAATAGAGTTAGGTTTATCTAATAGAGATATAAGTAACATTAGTTCTGAAACTAGAAATACTCCAGGAATTGTAATGGACGCATTGTTAAAGTGGGAGTTTGCTAAAAACTTTGAGTTATGGCTTGGGCAAACTAAGTTACCTAGTAACCGAGAGCGTGTTATCTCATCTGCAGCATTGCAATTAGTTGATCGTAGTATTGTAAATAGCGCTTATAATATTGATCGTGATATTGGTTTTCAATTAAGACATAAAACTGAAGTTGGGAAAATGATATTCAAAGAAATTTTTGCTTTTTCTCAAGGAGAGGGAAGAAACGTGACGGAAGGAAATTTAGGAGGCTATGACTATACAGGAAGAATAGAATGGTTGCCAATGGGTGAGTTTGCAAGTAAGGGTGATTATGTAGGTAGCGCTATAAAAAGGGAAGAAAAGCCAAAATTGGCATTAGGCTTAACGTATGATTATAATGATAGAGCAGCTAAAGAAAGAGGTCAGTTAGGAGGATATGTGAAAGATAAAGTTTCTGTTAGTGAAGATGACTATCACTCACTTTACTCTGTAATGGCAGATTTGATGTTTAAATACCAAGGATGGTCTGTAATGGCAGAATATGTTGATAAAGATGCTACTAATGGCTCTGTATTAAAAGATACGTTGGGTAATAGTTTTACTTACAGAACGGGAATGGGATTAAACATACAAAGTGGCTATATGTTTAAAAACAATGTTGAAATAGCCGCAAGGTATAGTGTGGTTGAGCCAAGAAAAGATACAAAGCGAGCTGATGTAAGACAATATACTTTAGGAGTTTCTAAATTCTTTGTCGGGCATGATTTAAAAGTGCAGACAGACGTTTCCTACACAGAACAAAAAGCTCAGGGAGGAGCAGTGTATTATGGAGATGAAGTGATGTTTAGATTGCAAGTAGATTTACATTTTTAAATAGTTATTACTGATAGTTTTCTGGGAAGCTGAAAGGCTTCCCTTTCTTATTTTATTAAATACTTTTTGGGAATTATTGCCCCATTCGCATTACTTGTCCACATCACACTTACTATCCACCAACGGTTATCTTTGTATATCAATTGCAAAGCATTAATTCCTTTTTCTTCATGGTCGTTTTGCTTTGCATAGTAACTCTGAAAAACTTGAGCAATGCCATTGTATTCATCTACAGTTTTAGAGATTTCTTTTTCCATAAAACCATTTTTTTCATATCCCGGTCCGGCTTTTTCAATAAACTCATCTATACTGAAAGTGGCTATTTTTGTAGTGGTATCATTAACATGAAAAACCGCATTAAATTTAGCAGTTGGCAAAAACAAGCTTTTAAATTTCTCCCAATCTCTTTTTTCGCCTTTTTCACCTGAAATAATTGAAAGTACTTCGTTTACAATGCCGTCAATAGAATGATAGCATGAATCGTTTTGTGAAAAAGAAAGAGTTGGCATAAATAATAGAATTAAAAAAAGTCGTTTCATATTAAATTTTTTCAAGTGCTTGCTCCAAATCCTTAATCAATAAATGAGGATCTTCCAGCCCAATATAAAGCCTTATCATATTTGCAGGATGCGGAGTTTTATGATAGCTTTTTGAATCGTGCAAAGTGGCTATCGGAAACTGTAAAGATTCATAACCGCCCCAACTACATGCAAGTAAAAAGTAGTTTAGGTTATTGCTAAACGTTTCTATTTTTTTTATGTCGTCTGTTTTTAAATAGATAGTCATCAATCCGCCACAAGGTTTCATTTGTTTTTTTGCTAATTCGTATTGTGGGTTTTTCTCCGAAAACGGGAATATTACTTTTTCAATTTTAGGATGGTTTTCTAAAAAGTCTAAAACCTTCATAGAGTTTTCTAAAACAGTTTTTAGTCTAACCGGTAAAGTTCTTAACCCTCTCAAAATAAGCCATGCTTCAAATGGTCCGATAATTCCTCCTAGCGTCATAAATTCATTTGCCATAATGTTTTCTATTCTCTTTTTGGAAGCGCAAAGAACTCCCGCCACCAAATCGCTATGACCAGAAAGGTACTTGCTTGCAGAATGAACAATAATATCTATTCCATAATCGGCAGGGTTTTGACAAAGAGGAGTGGAGTAGCTATTATCACAAATAGTAGTTATGTTTTTAGATTTTGCCAATTTAGAAACTGCTTCTAAATCTTGTAATTCAAAAGTCATGGAATTAGGCGTTTCTAGAAAAATGAGTTTAGTGTTTTCTTGAATAGCAGCTTCAAAATTCTCCACTTTTGTTCCGTCTATCATGGTAGTGGTTACTCCATACTTTGCCAATAAAGTATTCAATAAATAATTGGTCCAGCTATACGGACTTTTTATACAAACAACATGGTCTCCTTGTTGAACTTCATTCATTACCGCAGCAGCAATGGCGGCACTTCCACTGGCAAATACTAAGCTATCTTCTGTGTGCTCAAGTGCGGCTAATTTTTTTCTTAAAATGCCTACTGTTGGGTTATAACCTCTACTATAAAACGGATGCTCAAATTCTTTTTGTAAGCATTGGCGCATTTCATCTACTGTTTTAAAACAGAAGTTACTGGATTGCATAATTGGTGGAGAAACCGAATTATAATATTCTTCCCTGTTTTCTCCTAAATGAGTAATGATATCGGTAATTTCCATGAAGTTTACTAGTTTTATTGCATAAATGTAAGCAATGATTTATTCTGATGATGCACCGCTCAACATAAAGTGGCGCAGAGAAGTAGTTTTTTTGATTTTGGCCGGATTATTCTTGAGCTCATTAACCATGTTAAATATTTTGGGAATAAGCCGATTTATTGATTTGTCATTTGAAGTATTTGGATTAAAAATTCCTTTTATCCTTGCCATAGGCGTATTACCTTACCCAATCACCTTTTTATGTACCGATTTTATTAGTGAAATTTATGGGAAGAAACGTGCAAATTTAGTGGTGTGGATTGGCCTGCTTTTAAATATTTGGGTGCTATTTGTGTTGTGGTTAGGAGGAAGTTTAGATGCTCCGGAAACTCTTTTAAATGATGGTACCTTACCTCTTTCGGTAGATGAAAATGGTATGGCATCTGCTCCACATGGATATGCTTTTTATGAAATTCGAAAACTAACTTTTGGGGCGACATTTGCCAGCATGATTGCTTATTTGTCGGCACAATTCATTGATGTACATGTGTTTCATTATTTAAAGAATTTAACCAAAGGAAAAATGTTGTGGCTAAGAAATAACGGCTCTACCTTAACCAGCCAATTAGTAGATTCTGTAGCGGTAATTTTAATTACTCACTTTTATGCCAATGCTTTACCTATTAATGAAGCAGAACCACTAATGGGGCAATTGCTTATTTTTATTTTTTCAGGATATATCTTTAAAATGGTGGTAGCGTTATTAGATACTATTCCGTTTTATTTGGGTACTAGTTTTTTGAAGAGCTATTTAAGGATTTTGGATTAGAATTACTTAATCAAATACATTTTACCGAAACCTCTGTGGAAGTATTGGTCGGCATTGGTTTCTCTATGCTCAATTACTTGACCGTTTAATCTGGTGTTTACTTTATACAAATAAAGTCCATTGGCTAGCTGGTCGCCAAAGTCATCTTTTCCGTCCCAACAATAATCAGTTATATTTTTACCGATTCGTATTTGTTCAAAGTGAGTTAATTCAATGGTTCTAACTAATTTTCCGGTAACTGTTAAGATTTGTATTTGTATGTTATCAGGAGCTTCAGAACCTGTAAGCGTAAACACAAAATGGGCACAGGTGCTAAATGGATTTGGATAACTCATTACATTGGTAATAGTAGATTTATTAATTACTTCAAAGCTAATGGTGTAATCATAATCGCCAGATAAGTTATCTGATTTGTCCTGTGCTTGAACGATTAATTCATAAGTGCCATCTACTTTTAAATGCGGGTTATATTCCACTTTTGCTGAATTATTCGGAAGCGAAGCCGGGTAAAACTTCATAATATCATTCCCATTTCCGTCTTTAAAATAGATACGTTTTTGATTTCCGGCAGGGTCTTTCAAGTAAATTTCAAAATCTGCTGTATCGTCAAGAGGTAAGTATTTGTTTTCATCGTCAAGCGTTATTAAAATATTAGGTTTAGAAGATACCAACTCACCGTCTAGAATATGTACTCCATCAAAAGTTACATCCAAAATTGGGTTTAAATCATCCCCATTTACATGAAAATTTAAGGTTCCGATATTGTTGAAATGAAACTGTTCTAATTGGTCATTATTTGGATTTACTTCTATAAATAATTGATAATTACCATCCAATCCTTTTGATGAAAAAGTAAGTTCACTTGTCATCACGCTATCCACTAAAAGTTTTCCTTGTCTTGGGTAGGGAAGTGGAATTACGCTATAATTAGGAGTAATTATGCTATACGCAATTAACAAACTATCCATGTTATAATCTCCAATATTTTCAATGGCAATTTTTAAGCTTAAGTCTTCTCCTTCTGCAACGGTATCATTGTAAAATGAAAAGGCAATTTCAGGGTTTAAAGCACATTCAGGTACTCCACTGTATATAGCTTGCCATCTTTTCAGTTGTGATGGAGTTTTAATGGAATCATCTTTAGTATGTAAGTTAAACTTTAAGAAAGGGTAAGATGTAGCACTTATTTTATTGGTAATATTTATATCTAACGAATCTGAAGGAATGCTTGGTATTACTAATGTTTCTGTACCTTGTAAGTCAATACCGTAAACACTTAAATCTGTACTGTCTGCTGAAGGATTTTCTGTGGAATTAAATCTCCACCAAATGGAGTCCCACTGTGTAGCAGGTCCTAAAATTTCTGAAAGAATATTACCGTAAGTAGCATTTAAAGAAAGTGATTTGGTTAGCGAAATAATGTCTTTGTTATTTGTACCAACCACTTCTGTAGCAGATGAAGGAGTGCCCACTTTTGCAAAAAATATGTATGGGATAGAATCGCCTATCGTACTTATGCTGCTTGCCCCTAAACTTGTAAAAGCGTTAATTGTTGAGGGATTCCATTGGTTGAAATAACCATATCTCCAGGTGTATGCCAGTACATAATGCCCGTCAGGAATACTGTCGTTAAGCATATTTTCCATTGCCTGAAGTTGAGTAGGGTTTTGTGTTCTAAAAATAAATATGGCTCGTTTGTTTCCGGTAAGGTTGTCTTGTCCCATATTTAAGTTATTTGAATTCCAACTTTCTAAAGTAGAAGAATCCAGCACTGCTAAATGAATAGCAGGTGCCCACCCAATACCATTATAAGCTCTGGTTTCTGAGTCTATTCTATATAAAATATCTGACAAAGGTCCCGTAATTAAGGGGTCGCCATAAGTTTTACAAAACAGTTGTTTTACATCATTTACAAAGCTGAATTTTCTACCAGGCTTATCATATTTTATGTATTGAAAATCATCTTTTTTAAACTGAAAATGATGAGCTTGTCCCCAGCCCCTTTTTCCCGGAATGTATTGAAATGAGCTTTCTTTCCAGTTATAACCTTGTGTAGATGTAGAATCTTTACTTACTCTCCAGAAATATACCATACTATCCGGCATATTTTGTAGTAGTGATGGTTTCCACTTCACTACTGCTCCATTTTTGTTTGTAATTGTAGTAGTTTGAAAAAGCGGACTGTTAAATAAGTCTGTGGTATCTAATTGAAAAACATAGTTTTCATTTGTAGCAAATGGTAATCCTGTGGAGGCAACTAACTCTTGACCTTGATTTGGTATTATAGCGTATTCATAAGGAACAACGGGAACAATATCTCCTGATTTTATAAGCAATGGAACTGTTATGAAGTTATTGTTTTCGTTAGATTCTTGCACATTATTAAGTGCGTCAACATAAGCGGAAAAATAGTTTAGCCCAATTCCTCTGATAGGGTCAACTGGTAATGTAAAAGTAATGGTGTCTTTATATTTAGTGCCTGAAATAACTTTTGTGTAAATAGTATCATTCACTCCTTGCACCGGAAAATCTCTTGTTAATTCGATAATAATGGGTGTGTTGACAGCTTTACCTTTGTTTAGTACAACAACGTTTACATCAAATGAATCGGAAACAGTGGTTACATTACTCGGATTAAAATAGATGTTGTTTGTCGTTATTTCATAATCGGGTAAATCAGGCGCATTAATGACTAAAGCAGGGTCGCCATGGAGTGTCATTTCAAAACAAACCGATCTAACATAATCATTATTTCCTGCTCCCTGAATGGCTTTAATTGTATTTTGGATATGACTACCAATGGTTTTGCCATAATTACTTTGACCTAAATTAGTGACAAATTCACTGCTATAGCTATGTAGGTAAGCAGGAATTCCAAGGGCTACAGAAGCAATAAAAGCAATTGCTCCTTCATCTGCAATGTTTATGTATTTCTCGCTAGTCGATAATTTATTGTCTAAATGAATATCTCCAGCAAAACAAGCATTTGCATATACCAAGGGATATTTTTGATAATTATTCCATAGACTAGGGTCGTCAATATTTTGGTCAAAACCTCCCGTTGTAGAAGCATGACCAAAAAAGTTCATCATGGAAACACCTCTGTTAATCATATTTTTAATAGAGTCTGATAAGGTAGTTTGAATGGGAGCAGTAGATGTTTTTTTGAATGTAGTAACGTTTGCACCAAAAGATGTGTCTTGAAGAATAAGCTTGTACTGATCTAAATAAAAACTAAATAGATTAGACTCGCTGATATTTGTACCTCCTGCAAAATGAAGAATATTTTTCATCCATTCATCTTGAGGTGCATTTTCATAATCTATTACTTTAGATAAATAGTCAGTAACTTCTTGTGGAGTAGTTGCGCTTAGCCTACCTGTTTTAATAGCTGGCTCAAGCAAAGTTCCATTTAATCCGGCTGTTAATAATATATCTGAACCGGGATGACCGTATGTAGGGATTAAATTTAAATTATAAGCAGTGCCGTTTTTCCTATGTAAATTTAATTTGACTGATTTCCCAATTAAAAATAAATATTGAGGAGGGGAGGGTAGAGTATTAATCAAATAGTCGCAATAATTTTTAATGGCCAATGGATGTTTTCTTACACCGTAAGCAAATTGATGATAAAGTTCTTCGATATCTGTTAGATATGTATTATAGCCTGTTAAGTTTCTATATTGGGCGAAATTGTTTGCTTCATTCATCAAGCTTGTATGGGAGATAATTAAATAAGCCGAATCGATGTTGAGTAATGAATAATCTGTAAAAAATCCTGTTTGGTTAATGGGTTGTAATGAAGTGATATTAATTTTTGCAGTTTCTGCCGTAGCAAAACACTTTTTTCTTCCTCCTGAGTTAGGGATAATAAAACTATAATTGTTTCCTCCTGTGTGAATAACAGGGATTTTCCTATTGTTGGTAATGTCATATAAACTGGCATTTCCTGCAGCAGTAAAATTGGATATATTAAACAAAGACTTTGCCTGACTTATGTGGTCATCTACTTCAAAATCATATTGGCTAACAGGGTTAAAAAATGTTGGTTTATGAGGATAAGTTAGTGTATAGTATGAAACTCCTTGCCAGTCAACAAAGTTTGGATCTCCGGGAGCAATATCATTAATTGATTGGAAATACATATTGTTGGTAGAAGATAAAAAAGAAGTAGAAATGGTTTCTTTAATAAAAATTCTTTTATATCCTTCAAATAAAGTATCGGCAATAGTATTAGTATTACAAACTACTCGTAAATGATGGTCAGGGTTATTAGTGAGGTAGTTAGAAGCTCCTAAAACAACACTTTGAAATTCAGAAGTATTAATTGATGGTTCAATATCTAATACTTGCAAAGGGAAATTTAACTGCTGACCTTTCCCGTACTTTCCAGAACCCCATGTTTCAACTTCGTCAAAATCAGAGTCAGTTCCTCCAACTCCATTTACATTTCCCGGATAAAAAACATTATTTAGTGTCCAGCCTAATTTTTTCCAAAAAAAAATGCTTGGAGTATAACTGGAAAAAGCAGTGTCTGTTTCAACAACCATTCTTTTATTAGAGGTAGAGATATTCCAAGTCAAATAGTAAGTGGCAGTATCGTTGTATTGGCTATACACATGATTTGGCATTTTGTTATATCCACCATATAGGTTTGAGTCTAACCAATGATCATTTTTTTCGCCATAAAACTCAATAAAATCTAAAGAGTCTATGGTTCCGTCACTTTCACCTTCAAAGTAAATAGCTATTTCTTGTCCTCTCCCAAAAACCTGAATGTTTCTAGGGTCGATAGTTGTTACAGGAATTCCGGAATTGACTAATGTATTGTAGTCAATTTTATAAATTCCGTTTTGTGATACTTTAAATTGATAGTAGGGTTGTGAATAATTTATCCAACTATTGGCATACTGACTTACTGCAAACAGCGGTGTTAATGCAAGTGCGAGTATGAATAGTATTTTTTTCACTTGGGTGCTTTATTGATATCTATTTTAAGCGAGAAAATATTTGAAAAGAGTCCGATAGATTGGTTTCCTATATTGGTTAAGGCATAATCAATGGCAAGTCCCTTTAACTTTAGTCCAATTCCAAAATTTGGTTGAAAGGTAATTACATTAAACCCTTCAATGTCGGTTATGGTTTGGAAGTTGCCAATCCCGCCTCTTAAGAAAACCAAATCATTGTATCCTGCTTCAAATCCAAAATGTGGATCAATACTGATAGGATTACTCTTTATCAGTACATTTCTCATTCCATCAAAGGTGAGGTCTAAGTCAAGTTCGGCAAGAATGGAGAATTTTTTAGGTAATTCAAACTTTCTGGCACCACCTAAAATTAGTTTAGGCAAAGTAAGTTCGATAGAATTTTGAGGGATTTCATTTCCCGTAGCTTGAAATACTTCAATTGTTCTATCAGAAAGGGAATAACTCCATGCATTAAAAGTAGAGGTTACGTCTCTAAGGGTTGCTCCAAATTGCCATTTTTCAGCTTGATACTGAGCTGCGGCATCAATTCCAAAACCCCAGGCTTTTGCAAAGCTTCCTACTACTCTATGAATAATTTTAAAGTTTCCACCTACCGTTAAACCTTTAACAGGCATTCTTCTGGCATACGAGAATAAAATACCATAATCGGCTGCAGAAAATGATGTGATACGGTTGTAGTCTATATTTCCATCATTGTCAATCAACTCAGTAGTGTTTGGGATGTCATCTACACCAAATCGAATTAAGGATAGACCAATAGCATTGTTAGAGTCTAGTTTTGTGGTAAAAGCACCATAATCATACTTAGCAATTCCGGCAAAATATTCTGCATGCATTAAGCCTAGTTGAAAATCCGGTTTAACTTTTAAAAGTCCCGCAGGATTCCAATATCCTGAAGTTACATCATCTACATTAGCTACGTTTGAATTAGACATTCCTAAAGCCCTTGCGCCAACACCAATACTTAAAAATTCGTTGCTGTATTTTGGAGCTTGACTAAACAGGCTAGTACATAGAAGAGTAGCAGAAATAATTAATGAAAAATATCTCATAGTATTTGAATAAGTAAAATTAAGCAATTTTTGACAATTGGTTAACTATAAAGACCTACAGATATTGTGATAGATTTACTTATTTCTAATAAAAATCCGAATTGGGACACCATGTAAATCAAAATTCTTACGAAGCTGGTTTTCAAGGAATCTCATATAAGGCTCTTTTACATATTGAGGAAGATTACAATAAAAGGCAAAAGTAGGGGTGTGAGTTGGTAATTGGTTAATGAACTTAATCTTTACATATTTACCTTTGGTGGCGGGAGGTGGAGTGTTTTGTATAATAGGAAGCATAACATCGTTTAGCTTTCTTGTAGGAATTTTTTGCGTTCTGTTTTTGTAAATTTTAACGGCTTCTTCCAATGCTTTAAATATTCTTTGTTTTGTTGGAACAGAAGTGAAAATAATAGGGTAATCAATAAAAGGTGCCGTTTTACTTCTAATTAGCTCTTCGTATTCTTTGGTGGTTTTATGGTCTTTCTCTATTAAATCCCACTTATTTACCACCATTACCATTCCTTTTTTGTTTTTGGTAACCAACCCAATCAGGTTTAAATCCTGAGAAGTGATCCCTTCCTGTGCATCAATCATGATAAGACATACATCAGCATATTCAAGAGCTCTTACGGTTCTCATCACGGAATAAAACTCTAAATCTTCATGTACTTTTCCTTTTTTACGCAGCCCGGCAGTATCAATTAAATTAATGTCAAAACCGAATGAGTTAAAACGAGTAGTAACTGAATCTCTAGTTGTACCGGCAATTGGAGTAACTATATTTTGGTCTTTGCCTAATAAGCAGTTTATTAATGACGATTTTCCAACATTTGGTTTTCCAATTACTGCAATGTTGGGAATGTCTTTTTCAACTTCAATTTTTTTATCTTCAGGTAGAAGCTCAATTATTTTATCCAATAAATCACCTGTTCCGCTACCGTTGATAGATGAAATGGGAAATACATCACCCAATCCAAACTTATAAAACACAGATGTGTCGGCAATCATGTCAAAATTATCTACTTTGTTGGCTACAATGATTACATCTTTTCCTGATTTTCTAATAATTGAAGTAACAGTTTGGTCTAAATCAGTTACACCGGTTTTAGTATCTACTACAAAAAGCAAAAGGTTTGCTTCATCAATGGCGGCTTCTACTTGCTTGCAAATCTCCTCCTCAAATTCATCATCAGAGCCTTTTACATAACCGCCCGTATCAATTAAATCAAACTCTCTTCCTCCCCATGAAACTTTTCCGTAATGTCTGTCTCTGGTAACACCACTAATTTCATCTACTATGGCTTGCTTACTTTCTGTAAGTCTGTTGAAAAGAGTTGATTTTCCAACGTTTGGTCTTCCTACTATGGCTACTATATTACTCACAGGTTAGTTTTTATATCCGTATTTTTTAAGTGCATTATCAGAGTTTCTCCAGTTTTCGTCTACTTTAACAAAAAGGTCAAGATAGATTTTCTTCTTGAAAAACTTCTCCATTTCTATTCTGGCGTCAATTCCTAAATGCTTTATCATTTTTCCGTTTTGGCCAATGATAATAGCTTTTTGTGATTTTCTTTCTACAAAGATAATAGCATGAACTCTAATTATATCATCTGATTCTTTAAATGATTCTATTTGTACTTCCGTACAATAAGGAATTTCTTGTTGGTATCTAAAGAATATTTTTTCTCTAATAATTTCGGCAGCAAAGAATCGTTCAGGTTTGTCGGTTAATTGGTCTTCAGGAAAAAAGGGTGTTCCTTCGGGCAAATGTTCTTTTATTTTTTCTAAAACGGTTTGAAGATTAAACTTCCTAAGAGCAGAGGTAGCTATAATGTGCGCTTTTGGAAATATTTCTTGCCATTGCTGTATTTTTTTAGTGGCTTCCTCTTGAGTAGATAAATCAATTTTGTTAACCACAATAATTACGGGAACTTCTAACTGTTTTAATTTTTCAAATATTTCGTTGTTTTTTAATCCCTCTTCATTAATGTCTGTTATCAATAAAATAATATCTGCATCTTCAAATGAAGTATTTACCATTTGAAGCATTTCATTGTGTAATTTGTATGAAGGATTAACAATTCCGGGAGTATCTGAAAACACAATTTGACAGTTATCTTCATTTAAAATGCCGAATGTTCTGTGTCTCGTAGTTTGTGCTTTAGGTGAAACAATGCTGAGTTTTTCTCCTAACAATGCGTTCATTAAGGTAGATTTACCTGCATTTGGATTACCTATAATATTTACGAAACCTGCCTTTTGCATGATTAATTTTGAAGTACAAAGAAAATAATATATCTTTGCACTCCCTAATTAATAATAAAGTTCTTATAAAATATATCGCAGGGTGGAGCAGTTGGTAGCTCGTTGGGCTCATAACCCAAAGGCCACAGGTTCGAGTCCTGTCCCTGCTACAAGGAAGAAAAATGCCGTTTAGAGTTTCTTAACGGCATTTTTTGTTTGAAAAGGTCTGTTTCTGTTGTCTCAAATGGGTTATTTTGGTTCCATCTCCATCTCATTTTTTAACATTTATTATCTTGGTGAAAAATGATCTAAAAGAATTTTCCAGCCTTCTTCAGTTTTAATCCATACAAGCGAGAAAATCGAGCGAGCCGTGTGTAGTTTATTTTCATTATTATAATAAGAGATGTTAGAAAACCCTCTCTGTAATACCACATTAGGGCTTAAAACTGTTATTTCAATATTTTCTAGTTGCCATGAGTGGGCTTTTTCAAAATTTCCCCAATACGCTATGAGACTATCTCTTCCAATTACTTCAACTTTATTCCCGACCATAGCAGCATTATCGGAATAGAATTCACCAATTTTGGAATAGTTCCTTTTATTAAACTCTGCTTCCATGATTCTGTTTACAGATAATATCATCTGCTCAATTTTGACCAAGGAGTCAATATCCGACTGGCAAAATGAAAGATGTCCCCAAAAAAAAGTTAATATGGAACAGCATAACTTCATTCTATTATACCTATTGATTTTAACCACTTTATTTTATCATAGGAATAGCCTTTACATATTTGAAATTCTGGAGTCATCATTGAATGGTTTCCTCGTTTATACAATTCAACTGTGACATTTAGATTCTCAGAAATGTATTGATAAAAATTTTGTAAGGAACGTATTGGATCTACACGTTCGTCATTTTCACCATATTGAAGAAAAACAGGACTTACTAGTAGATTAGCATTCATTACAACGCTATTATCGATTAAGTCTTCTTTTTTTGGAGACAAGGGAATTATATCGCTTTGGGGTGGTAAGAATGCACGTTGGTATTTGTCATGTAATTCACGAACTGTGTTAAAGTTTGTTGTGTCAATTTTCTCATTTAGTATGCCTGAGTAATAGTTTTTCCAAACCACAAGTGTTGTAATTACATCTTCTTCCGACATTCCAAGATTTCGGCTATAGTGATTTACAGCGTATAACTGTCCTTCCATCATAGACATTATTGGAGATGCTGTTGCATTGATAAATGCTATTTCATGACCGAGATTGATGCCCATTATGAGTGCTAATCTACCACCTTCGCTTGGGCCGTGAATACCTACTTTCTTTGAATTTACTTCTTCATGGTTTTGGAGGTACTTGAATAATTGCTCATAACGCAAAGCCTTTTCTTTGAATGTATAATTCTCAAAACTTTGTCCTTTTGATTTGCCCACACTTGCCTTATCAAAGGTCATAGCCACCATTCCATAAGAAGCAAAAAGACGCGCCTCATATTCAAAGTTATCCATTTGAGATTGTCCACCACCTCCTGGCAACAATAAGCAGGCAGGTTTCTTCCCTTCAATACTTGGGATAAAAATGTTTATATATATGGAATCATTATCCACAATTACCCATTCTTCTTCCACCCTATAATCATATGACCTTTGGAGCTGAACGGATTGTCCAGACCTATTGGAAATGGTAATCGTGTTGAAACCATTATTGCTATCCCGAGAAAATACAGTTGTTTCTCCCGAAGTACTCCAAAATTTGTTTTTTCCAATAGGTTTTAATGATATAGTCTCTTCAGTATAAGGCGACATCAAATGCAAATATCCATTGCGAATGTAAATTATTGCTCGGTTGCCATTATTATCTATGAAATTACCTGAATAATTTGATAAGTTGACTTTTTTTATAGGCTCTAATTGTTTCATCAATCTTATCGATTGGTTTATTCCAGTAAAGTTGGTATACAACTCGATATTCTCATGGCTAATTTTACTGAAAGTAAATTCACGATTTTCACTTCTTGCTTTAACAGTAATTTTCTTATTTACCTTAGGGATGAAAGCATATTTAAAGGTCTGTTTTAATTCATAAGGAAAGGAAATGAAAGTGCTGTCATTTTTCAATTCCAATTTCAAGTATTGATAACAATCGTGTGTTAAAACCTCACCTACATATGTTTGAGCGGAAACTACATTGAATATTGTACTAACTATAAAACCGATAATAAATTTCATTTCTTTCATTTAACTTCTGGTTGATACTTTATTTCTAAAATTGAATAATCTTCATTTTTTTTGGGTTCACTCAAACCACCTAAATGGCGGCTTAAAAAAGACTCAGCAATGCTCCAAAAAGTCAACCAAGATTCCTTGGAAGCATAATCATGTCCTTCCTCAGGATAAACGAAGTATGTTACGTTTTTGTTCTTTTTATTTAAGGCATCAGCCATTTTATCCATTTGCATTTGAGGAACTCGATCATCTTTTGAACCTGTAGACATCAAGATTGGAATATCAATCTTGTCGGCCGAATAAAGCGGTGAATGATTGTGTGCCAATTCTAACCCTTCTGGTGTGGTTACATCTGCGATACGCAAAATACTGTTTGGTGAGTAGCCAAAGGCATTTTCTTCCTGAGGTGCATCCAAATAAGTTGGGCCATATAAACTTATAGCGCAAGCATAAGTCTGAGGTGAGAAGGCTGCTCCTGCAAGTGCTGCATAACCACCATAAGACCAACCAAAAATGCCAATTTTATCTTTTGAAATATTTTTTTCAGCCGACAACCAATTGGCAATAGCTGCCTTATCTTTCACCATCCCATCTCCCCATTGTTTATTTCCTGCATTCAAAAAATCTTTTCCATAAGTAAGTGAACCTCTAAATTGGGAATAAACAACTAAGTAGCCTCTATCTGCAAGTAACTGAAGATGTCTTGTTATTAACCAGAAATCTTCCATCCATCCTTGCCATGGACCACCATGCACATATATTATTGCTGGTATTTTTTCATCTGGAATCCCATTTTTGTCTACATCAAATTTTTCTGACAAATAGTATTGAATTGGTAAATTAAGAGAGTTGTAGGATTGAATTGTACTGTAGTACCTGTTAATCGTTGCGTATTTTTCTAGTATTTCATGATCAGTAAACAATTTATCACAAGATTTCTTTTCAGAATCATACAAATAAGAAATATTTGCTCCTCCCGTCATTTTTTCGATTACCCAAAATCTCCTGTTCGCACTAATATCTAGAATTTGAAAATCATTGAAATTTTTATTTAAAATTTGAAAATCTGCATCATAATCCGAATTTATCAAATTCCAATTTCGATTTGAATAGTGGTTAGCGATGGCAATAGAATATCCGTTTTTATCGGTAATAAAAGAATTAGTCATTAGGTCGGAGTTTTGTTCGGAAACTAAAACTTTCGATTGTTTAGAAGCAATATTATAGGATTTTAATACTGTTTTATCAGTTGAGGTGTTATCAGTATAGTAAACCTCCTTGCCATCTGAAGTAACTCCAACAATCGATTTAAGTCCAGGACGTAAAAAACGTTCTGCCGACCATTTGTAAGAAACGATTTCATACCATTGACCATTCTCAAAATATGCAAGAATTTTATCTCCTGACTTTTGATCGATTCTCTCTCCTGCAATTACGTTCAAATTTTCATCAAAAAATAAAGGGTAGTGTCCTTGGGCTACATTCGATAAGGTGTCTATTTTTTGTGTACTAAAGTCATATTTAAAAAGAACCGGACTTGCGTTGTAAGACATGGCAACAAAAGCAGCAGCACTTTTGTTATTTGAAAATGCAAGCCAACGTATACTTTTAAAATGCTCATTAAAAATGCTGGTTGATACAGAATTATCAATAGAATAAATAATAATCTCCTGACCTTTTGGACTAAGAGTTCGTACAAGTAATTGATTCTCATTGAGAACATTGTAATCTCCAACTGCTCCTGAAAACTCTATGGAATTTTCTTTATCTAACTTTGAAAGTATCCTGAAAAAAATACGATTGTCTGGTATAGGTTGGTATGCACCTTTCACATAAAATATTTTTGACGCGTCTGGCGAAAGTTTAATCAGTTCTTTACGATCTTGTAGATTGAAAAGCACGTCTCTTGGAATTAATTCATTTTCAATAGCTACTTGTGCTAGGGTGTTACATCCCGCAAATAGAAAACAGGAAAGTAAAAACGAATATATCAACTGGAACTTCATGTTATGAATTGTTTTCTTGTGGTTTATATAATTTAAAATATGTGGTTGTTATTATAAGTCCACCTATTCCCTGTTCAATAAAATGCCACCCAGTATCTACCAATGCATAATTCAATGAGAAATCCCATCTACCAAAAAGCACCAAATACAAAGGCAAAGTTGCCGCCAAACCAAATGTGGCGCCAAACAGGAATCCGCCTACAAATTTTGGATTTTCTCCCATATTCACCATGACAATAAACGCCATTATTAAGGTCAGTACAAAATACCCGAGAGCTATTACTCCAAGATTAAAATCTTCAACGGGTCTAAGTATCTTGGGTGAATTGGAAATGTAAAAATCTTCTAGTATAAGAGCATTCCATATACCACCAAGAGTAAACATTACGACAAATGCCACTGCTGTTGCAATTAATATTGCTTTTACTTTATTCATATATTTATTGTTTAAAACGTTGGTTTAATATTTTAAAGTATTCTTTTGTTTCAGTTTCAGAGTAACTTTGCCATAGGATTTTATCAATTTTCCAATTTCCATTCTCATTTTTTGATAGTAATATGTAGTCAAACCCCCAAATTGCCTTGACTTTTGCTGATGCTATCTTCTCTTTTACTTCAAAAATTTCAATTTCTATAGGTGCCCAATCAGGGATCCATTTTTTTGAATTATAAGTCAATGCTGTTTCAATTAGTTCGTGATAGTTCATGAAGTGGTAACTCCAAGATTTACTCTTCTTAGAATAAAAATATCCGGATTTCTGAATCAACTCATCTGTATATCTAGAAATAAAGGTTGTATCATGCTCATAGATAGATTTTACATAGTTGGTGATTTGCTGCTCAATTTCTTCCTTTTCAACCGATATTAAAAACTTCTTGATGGCACCAAAATATTTTTTCTCTTGGTCTAACCATCCGTAGTGTCCACAACTATCTAGAAAAACAAGGGTCGAATTTGGAAACGTAGAGTGAGCTGCCAATGCCATATCATCAGTCACCACATCTTGTTTGCCTTGAACTATCAATACCGGTTGTTGAAAATTAGTTAATGTTTGTTTGCAATCATAATTCATTTGTCTTAAATCTTGCCAAACCAAGCTGTTTATGTTCATGTTTACATACTTCATACGAGCCGTTACTACAGGTACATGCTCATCAGAAACCACATATGCTTTAGCGATTGCTCGCGAATGATTTACTCGATTTTCTTCTGATGGATTGGAGCTTAGTTGTTGTCTCCAATATGTTAAAGAGTCGCGCTCACTCTCCGATAATAGTTCATTTATTCTTGCTCCGGCATTTTCCAATACTTCTAAATCAATTCCTCCTGATGAAGAATGAATAATTCCAGAAATATAGTTGGGAAATTTGCTTGCGTAATAGTTCGCCATAATACCACCAAATGAATGACCGAAAACAATCCACTTATCACAACCTATCTCATTTCGGATAACTTCAATATCTTCGGTCATCAGGTTCATGGTGATAGTTGTACTATCTATATTCTTCAATTCCGACTTTCCGGTTCCTCTTTGATCGTACAAAATGCATTGGTAACCTAAATCAGCCAATCTTTCTGCTAGATTCATAAATCCATTAGAGTTGATTCCCGGTCCACCATTTATTATTAAGATAGGTTTTCCAGAGCCAATTACTTGATAATGGAGAATTCCATTTTCTATTTCAGTAAAGTGAGATGCCTGAGCATTTAAATTAGCGCTCAAAAAAAATAATGGTATTATTATTAGAAGTTTTACTAGTACTTTCATTTGGCTGAATTAGAATAGCACTAAAAATACTATCCAAATAACTTTTTTAGTTTACTTTGAAGTGAGTAAAACATATTTTGAAGTGAATAAGCAGTAATTTGAATTAGTAAACTTTCAGGTAAGTTTATTAAGCTCTAATTTTGTAGCATGATTGAAAACAAAAGCATAAATCAAGGGTCGGTAGCACTCATAAGTTGGGTAATAATTGTTTTTATTAACTTCTTACAATTGTTTTATGTTAAGTACACTCTTCCAGAAAAGTTTGATTGGAATGATATAATTTATTATCCAATAACCTCTTTAACAATAGGTGTTCTATTAATATTTCTTTTTCTTCTACCCATTTTTAAAAAAATCAGGACGCTTAGAATTAGCTTTCAAATACCACTTTTTATCGTTCACGGTCTTTCTTATACAACAATTTATATCATCTTCATTTTTTTTCAAATAACGTTATGGTCAGAAAATCTTGATTTAAAATCTTTTCCAGAGATCGTACACAAGTTTTTCTACACTGATTTTCATAATATTGCCAAAAACTACTTTTTTTTGCTAGCTATTTATATTGCAGTTGAGTATGTGAATAAAAGGGCCGAAACACTTTTGAAGCAAAGGGAACTTGAGAATCAGTTGAGAGAGGTAAAATTACAAGCATTAGAATCAAAATTACATCCTCATTTTTTATTCAATGCCTTAAATGGCATTACTGCATTGGTTAATGAAAACCCAAAAAAAGCAGAGAGAGCAATTATTGAATTAAGTGATCTTTTGCGATTTGCTCTGGAAGGAAATTTACAAAACACTATCTCCTTAAAGGAAGAACTTCAATTTCTAGAAAAATACACTTCTATAGAAAAAATGCGCTATGAAGATCAATTGGAAGTCAATGTTTCTATTGATGATAATGTTGACCTTAATAAAGATATCATTCCACCATTGATATTACAGCCAATTGTAGAAAATGCAATATTACATGGATTTAAAGGAATAGTCGACCCTTTAAAAATCTCTATTCGAATTAATAAGCAAAAAATTGAGATAAGGAATAATGGTTCACTTTTACAAAGCAACTTTAAATTTGGAACCGGATTAAGAATAGTAGAACAACGGGTTAAACATCATTTTAAAGGTGAGGTATCACTAAAACTTTTTGAAGATAATAATGAGGTAGTTTGTGAAATTAATGGATTGAGTCTATGAAAACGATAATAATAGAAGATGAAGGTGCAGCGCGTAGAAGGTTAGAAGGATTTATTAATAAGCATTCGGAATTAACGTTGGTGGGGACTGTATCATCTGGGACTGCCGCTGTAAAATTGATTAATTCAGCACAAGCCGATTTACTTTTAATGGATATCCAACTTAAAGATATGACTGCCTTTGAAGTATTAAGCCGGATTGAAAAAGATTACTCAGGTAACATTATTTTCATTACTGCCTACAATAATTTTGCTGTTAAAGCCTTTGAAGTATTTGCTGTAGATTATGTGCTTAAGCCTTATTCTGAGGAAAGGTTATTGAGTGCAATTAATCGTTGCCTGAAAACTAAAAAGAAACCCAAAAAGGAAATGTATGCTATTTTGGAGTCGTTTCATTTTCCAAATAAGCTATGTATACCCGAAGGAAAAACTTCTCATTTTTTTGAAAATGATCAAATTGAATGGATAAAAGCAGACGGTTACTATTCTGAAATACATACAGTTGAAGGTAAATCACATTTGATTCGTATCCTTTTAAAAGATATTCATGAATTACTCCCGGATAATTTTGTTAGAATTTCTCGATCAATTATTCTTAATAAGAATTACATTTCGACATTAAAGGAAGATACTAATGAAGCTACCTTTTTGTTGAAAAATGGAAGAAAGTTTTTGGGCAAAAAAAGTTACTTTAAATTGTAATAATCAATTTTCATTTGTTAGCTTATTACCATATTTCTTCTAATATCTTAGTATGAACTAAATGGTTGTTATCTAAAAGGAGAGTTTCTAAAACGGTTTGAATAGCAAAACAAGACTATTTACAGCCTAGTATTGTTTTAATATCATCTAAAATTTGGTTCGACATTTGAACTTTTTCGGCTACTAGAAGCATCTGATTTTTAAATCAGGTGCTTTTTTGTTTTAAAACCATCCTCTTTTTGGTAGGCCTACATAAACTCCGTCATCTCTATCTTCAATGGGGTAGGTCTCTAGTTTATAGCCATTCCCTTTTCCTGTTTCAATATTAAACTTCATGTTATGTAGTGGGCAGACTAATTTGTCGTCTTCATTACAACTAGCACTTATTAGTTTCGCTCCTGCATGCGGACATTTTTCAATAAAGGCATAGATTTTTTCCTTTCTCTTTATAAGGCAGAAATTTTGAAGATCATCAAACTTGAGGATAGATTTATTGTCAGGCAATGAACTCAATCCTTGCTTGTAACTGTCAAATATTTTAACCCATTTTCTAGTCATAAAAAAAGCGCCTGCTTTTGACAGACGCTGTTAAGTTATAAAAGATTATGTTATTTATTAATCATTAATCGGTCAACAAATGTTTCGTTTTCGTTTACTACTTTAATGAAGTAAATACCATTTGACCAGTTGTTAACTTTCAATTCTACCAACCCAGATTGATTACTAGAATTATAAACGAGTTTACCATTAACATCATTAATAATAATATTAGAAGGAGTGTCGCCAATATTTACATTTAAAATATTTTTAGCAGGATTAGGATAAACGCTAATTAAATGATTTTCAACATTTGAAATTCCTGTGGCAAATTGAACTACTCCATCAACAGGCGTCCTGGCACTTCTACAATCAAGTTCTTTTACTTCCCAGTCGTAGAAGAAATAATAGTAGTTTAATGCATTATTTCCGCTAGCGCTTGACCTTGTAATAGATAATAGGTTAGAAAGAGTGTAAGGATAATTTGCTCCATTACTATTTCTATATAAATCGGGTTGAGAACCTGCAGTAACTCCCAGTTGATAGTTTGTTCCAGGGCTTACTTTAAAGTTCAGGTTAATTCTTTGTGAACCCTGAGGGATGTTAATCGTTTTGGATTGAAGTACAATTCCATTATTATCTCTCAACTCAACGGTTCTGTTTTTAGAACTGTTTGCATACACCAATACTGAAACTATTTCACATGTTTTAGTAACATCAAATATTAAATGTTGGTCAAAGTTAAAGTATGCTCCTGCACCAATGGAGTTAGACACAGCACCCACATTAGCAGAAGGTTTTACAATTTGGTCATCGGCATAATAAGTAGTGGTTACATTTAAAATTGGAGTATTAAATGTATCTCCGGTATGAATAGGGCTACCACCTGTAGCTGCGCTATACCAGTTAATAGTACCGGTTCCATTTGCAATAAGCTGAGCAGATTGTCCTGCCAATACAGTATCGTTTGTTCCGCTAGGAGAAGGAGGTAAAACAATATTGATAATTGCATTTTTTTGAATACTGTCTCTACCGCAAGCACCACCATCAGCAACCAAGTAAACATTAAATGTTCCGCCTGTTGTGTAAGTGTGAGAAGGATTTAAAGCAGTACTTGTTCCGCCATCACCAAAAGTCCAGCTGGCAGATTGAGTATTTGTACTGTTATTGGTAAAGTTAACCGTAAAAGGAACTTCACAAGCTGTAGTATCAGATACTGCAAAGTCAGCAGAAACACCTGTAGAAAATACAGGACCTACACCACAAGCATACCATGCGTTAGTAGTGGCAATAACTTCAGGCGTACAAGCTCCATATAAATCGGTAGCTGATTTAATGGCAAAAAATCTTGCATCGTTGTACTGAGAGTTGGTAGTTAAATAAACCGTAAGGTTTCTAAAAGCTATTGCTCCTGCTTTAGTAACTCCCTGTCCGGTTACGGTGTAAGCATTGTTTAAATCATTTGTTCCTGAACCACCCATTGTAAGTAAGTAGAACCAATGGTTTTGAACACCACTATTAGTATGAACACCGCCATTATCCTGAGTTCCGGAATACCAATAAGTACCTAAATAAGTATCTGGGTCGTTAAATGTATTTGGCGTATCCATTTTTCTAATACCGTTTCCGTTTGGTGTCATGTCTTCACCTATTCTCCAGTTAGTAATACTTCCTTTTGCATAAAACTCTACAGCAACTCCAAATATATCAGAGAATGATTCGTTTAACGCACCTGATTCGTTCTGATAAACTAATCCTGCTGTAAATGTGGTAAGACCATGAGCAATTTCATGACCTGTAACATCAATTGCGGTTAAAGGAGTAAATGTTGTTCCGTTTCCATCACCATAAGTCATTCTTTGACCATCCCAGAATGCATTATTATAATTGGTATTATAGTGTACGTAGCTGTTTAAAGCAAAACCATTTCCGTCAATACTATTTCTGTTGTGGTTGATAAAGAAATAGTCATACGTCATTTCGGCACCCCAATGTCCGTCAGTAGCTACTTCATCTTGTTGTGCATTTACATTGTTCCAATAATTATTATTGTCAGTAAAGTCTGTAGCACTTCCATAATTTGAACCATTGTTTAAATTGTAAGTGTTGATTCCGTTACCTCTTCCTGTTTCTCTTAACCTAAAGCTAGTTGGAGATAAGCTGTCAGTTGTTATACTTCTTATTCCACTATATTTAGTAACAGCAGTTCCTGTAGAATTAGCTTCATGAATTAAGTTATTTTCAAAAACTACAGAATGGTCAGCAGCGCTGATGTATATTTCTCTTCTGCTTAATGGCTCATGAGCATAAATGTTAAACTTATAAGCTAAGCTAAGTGGGTTGTCAAAATTACCGTTAGACGCAACATATACTAATTCACCGTCAGGGTTGTAGCTAGCATCATGGTCGTGTATCTCATGCTTTAAATGATCTTCTTCTTCTTCAATTTCCCATTTGTAAATTTTGGCACCAATGTAATTTAATGCAGCATTCAATGCATTGGCTTCAGTTGTTCCGTTTGCATGATTAACGGCAGATAAATTATCATAAAACTCACCGTTGAATGATTTTACCATACCATCCTTAGTGTGTACGATTAGCATGGTTAAGTCAATCGGGTTGTTGTTATAAGTTTGTCTGTATCTGTAATGAACAAAACCTAATTGGTCTTTTTCTATTCCTAATAACTTCATTCCCATTTTTGCAGCATCTTCACCATTATAAAAATTGGCAAACCATGTTTCGAACTTTGCAAAAGCAATTTCGTTGCCGGGTTTAAAAGCAGCGTAGTTAGGAATGTTAGTAAACGATTTGTATCGTAATTCTTTGGTGCCTTTAATTTTTTGGTCTGCTTCAATACCTGTTAGGTGTGTCGTTTCATAGGCAGAAGCAAATAAGAAACTTGATAAGGCAAAGGATAGTAATAGTAGTTTTTTCATCTGTATAGTTTTAGGTAATTTTTTTGACGCCTAAATATACTCATTTTAACCCTATTTTTTATTCCATTCCGGTTAACTATTGAATTTCTAACTATGTAAATAATTGATTTACCCCAATAAAAAAGGGGTGTTTCTTAAACATCCCTTAGAATTCAAAGTGAAATTTCTGTTATTGTCTGGTGTAAGTGGCAATACAATTTTCTGCACCCAAAATAGGAGGGTCAATGGTTAAGTCCATTGTAATAGTGTTACCATCAGCACTTAAAACACCACTTCCGCTAATATCGTAACCCGATACTGTGGTTGGAACAATTGTAACAGTGGTATTATTAATATTAGCAGGAACGGTTCCGCCTAAAAGGGTAAAAAAGTTGTTGAATTCTATTTTAGTAGAACTAACTACAGTAATGCTTTGATTGGCATTTACCGGTGAAGCTAGAGAACAATCATGCGTAACACCAAAATTACCTGCATAGCTAGATGCTTTCATTACCACATTTACCGTTCTGGTTTCGGTAGCCGTGTTTCCTTTTTCATCGCTAACGGTATAAGTTACTTTGTATTCACCCAGTTGAGAAGTGTTTACGTTATTGGTAACTTCTATTTTTGAAGTAATGTTGCCATCTTCATCATCAATAGCAGTTGCGCCTGCATCGGCATAAGCATTTTTATACGTTACTTCTACAGTCTTTTCACCATTAAGAGTGATAACAGGAGCCGTTTTGTCTTTTTTACAAGAGGTAAACGCTAAAGCTACAATAGCTAATCCTGTATATAAAATGCGTTTGTTCATGGTTTTAATTTTACATTTGCCAGCTAAATTAAGTAAATTTTTGTTTGGTATGGGTTTTCCAAAGTTAATAGTGAAGTCAGGAAAGGATAAATCGTTGTTGCGTTTTCACCCTTGGGTGTTTTCGGGTGCGATTAAAAAGATTAAAGATGATAGCGGGAGAGAGGTTACGCCTAAAAACGGTGACATCATTGAAGTAGTAGATAATAAAGATGACTTTTTAGGGATTGCTCATTATCAGGAAGAGGGTAGTATTTCTGCCAGAGTATTTTCATTTAAGAAGGTTGAGGTAAACGAAGCTTTTTGGTTAGATAAAGTAAGAACCGCTTACCAATTGCGTGAAAAAATTGGCTTAACCGATAACAGCCTTACCAATGCTTACCGTTTGGTGTTTGCCGAAGGAGACGGACTACCCGGATTGATTATGGACTATTACGATGGAGTAGTAGTAATACAAACGGGCTGCCCGGGAATGAACCGACTAAAACCCACTTTAACCGAAGTGTTAAAACAACTTTATACCGACCGACTAAAAGCCGTTTACGATAAAGACACCAACACTTATATCTATACTACCATTAACCAAAGCGAATTAATAGTAAGCGAATACGGAAGTAAAATGTATGTGGACTGGGAGAGCGGACAAAAGACAGGCTTTTTTATTGACCAGCGTGAAAACCGAAAACTATTGGCCGACTTTTCCAAAGGCAAAAGAGTGCTGAATACCTTTTGCTATACAGGCGGATTTTCTGTTTCTGCCTTGCAAGGCGGTGCCGACTTTGTGTGCTCAGTAGATAGCTCTGCCAAAGCCATTGAGTTGACTAAAAGAAACATTGAGCTAAACGGCTTTACTATGCATGATGCCGTAGTAAGCGATACGCAAAAGTATTTAATTGATACCCAAGAAAAGTACGATGTAATAGTGCTAGACCCGCCTGCTTATGCCAAAAACAAAAACGTAATGCACAATGCCGTGCAAGGCTACAAACGGCTAAATGCTTCTGCCCTGGAAAAAATAAACAAAGGCGGCATACTGTTTACCTTTTCTTGCTCACAGGTGGTGAACAGGCATTTGTTTTACAACACTATTATGGCAGCAGCCATTACAGTAGGCAGAGAAGTAAAAGTGCTGCACCATTTAAGCCAACCTGCCGACCACCCGGTAAACATTTACCACCCGGAAGGTGAATACTTAAAAGGTTTGGTGTTGCTAGTAGAGTAGGGTTTAAGACTTTTCCTCACAAGCGGATGCTTGCGAGAGAGGTGTTAATCATAAATTTCTTTCCAATCGTAACCTGATTCTTTACAAAACATTTTAAAAAATTGAAAAGTGTATTCTGATATTTTATTCATACTGTTATGGTATAAATTATAATCTAGAGATAATAATACTGTACTATTATCTATTTCTTTAATATTAAACATAATCTTATATATATTCTCATGAATAATAGATTTATTTATTTTTTTTCTAGAAATTTTTGAGTTAGTATGCGTAAAAGCGTGTCTTGAATCGGAAAGTATTGTCCAAAATTCTTTAAAAGGAATTTTTGCTTTATTTTTTGATGAATATTCTTTAAAAGAACTTGCACAGGTTTTTTTTACTTTTTTAAATAAATCATTACCACCATACAATTCACTTCTAGATAAACTAGTGTCTTTTTCGACTAAACAGTCTTTTAAAAATGTTTCTAATGTCTCAAATGATTGTGAAATAGAATACCCAAAATATTTTGATAAAATTATATCAACCTCATCTGAGTATTCTTTCTTACTTACATTTTTTTTTAAAACTTCTCCATTATTCTTAATAGGTTTATTTTCATATGAATTTCCTGTCCAGTCATGAATTAATGTTAATGTTGCCATTATAGTTTGCTCAGGTGTTATTCCACTTAAATTATCGATAGAATTTTTTAGTTGAGTATTTATGTGTAAAGAATAGAGGTTTAATTCATTAACTCTATTAAAAAAAGTAATAATATGCTTTTTGTATGGATTCAAAAGAGATGTTTAATTATTCTAATCAAGTAATTTCAAAACTAAAAATACTCTTTTTCCCTAAAAGTTGGATATTTTGCCATTTTGGCAGTGTTTTTAAGGGTTTTACTCTAAAATAGGGGCTTATTTGTCAGTTTTGCTTACCCAAAACTTAGTTTGGTTAAAGGAAAAGTCGATTGGGTTAAAGCCAAACTTAGTTCAGCTTAAGCAAAAGTTAGTTTAGTTAAAGCCAAACTTAATTCAGTTAAAGCAAAAGTCGATTCAACTTAAGCAAAACTTAGTTCAGCTTAAACAAAAGTTAGTTTGGTTAAAGGTAAAGTTAGTTCAGTTAAAGCAAAACTTAGTTTAGCGAACCTAAAAGTTAATTGGAAGTACCTCTAACTTAGTTTTGGGAACCTAAAAGTCGATTGGAAGTACCTCTAACTTAGTTTAGTTAACCTAAAAGTTAATTGAAAGAACCCTAAAGTTAGTTTGATGAACCCTAAACTTAATTGGGAGAACCCATTAATTATATCTCACTAAGTATTAGTAATAAACGCCAAAAAGCGAAAAGATTCGGTAATTCTCTACCAAACAAATAATAAGAATAACGGGTGCAAAGTAAAGGCTGTAAAACACACACACCATATAATTAATGGTAGGGCCTTTAAACCAATAGTTCAGCAACAGCGGTAGAATAAGCAACAATTGCATAAATGGAAAAATAGTGTGAAAAGCCGCAGGATATTCTACACCGTAATTGGTATCGTCAAGGGTAATGTAAATGCCTTTAAAATCTTTAAAAAACGGATATTTTTGAATGTGTGCGGTTTGGTTGAGCTCGCTTAAAAAGTAAACGGAGGGCGATACTTCAAACAGAAAATTTTCCTGCGTATAGATGTAGTATCTTGGGTTTTTATAAAGGGCGTTAGTTTTTTTATCTACAATACGGGTTTCGGTGGTTACTTCGGGTGCAAACTTATCATAGGTAAGTAAAATGGCTACTAACAGGCATAGGATTCCGTTAAATATCATAAATTTATACGTCCAGCCTTTTACAAATTTATGGTAGGCACGTACTACATTAAAGGCAAAGCGTTGTTGTTTTTCACGGTAACGCTGCTTGCCCAGCTCATAGCGTTTTTGCCATTCTTCTTCGGTAAGTTTTTCTTTGCCCTTAGGCGGTTGAGCTACCGGTTTCTGAACAATAAAGGAAGAAAAATCTCTTTTGTAAAGAATATCATACGCCTGCTGAATTTGCAAAAACTTTTCGGCAGCTTGCTTGGAAGGGTTTCTATCCGGATGGTATTGTAAGGCTAGTTTTCGGTAGGCTTTTTTAATTTCCTTTTTGTCGGCATCTTCGTCTACCCCAAGTATTGTGTAGTATTTAGATAGTATGCCCAAATAAAAAGGAGTTTAGCTGTCCACTTTTTTCAATTCTGCATTTACAAAGTCAACCAATTCTTTTACGTAATCAGAAGAAAAATTAAATTGAATGTCGGCAGCGTTGTAAATTTCACCAATTGTTTTGGTGTAACCAAGCTTTAACGCATTTTGGTAGCTTTCTATTGCCTTTTGTTTGTTATTGCAATAGTTTCTCCAAACAGCTATAGCGCCCAGCTGTGCAAAACCGTACTCAATGTAATAAAAAGGAACTTCGTAAATATGCAGTACTTTTTGCCAAGCGTATTTTTTAATGTCTTCGTAACCGCTCCAGTCAACACAGTCTAAGCCAAATTCTTCGGTAATTTCTAACCAGTAGTCAGTTCTTTCTTGAGCTGTGTGTTCAGGATTTGTGTATAACCAATGCTGGAATTTATCTATTCTAGCAACCATAGGAAGTGTTTCTAACACACCTTTTATTTGTACAATTTTAGCACGCTTTAATTCTTCATCATTATAGAATAAATGCCAGTTGTCCATGCTCATTAATTCCATGCTCATGCTTGCTAATTCGGCCACTTCTGATGGAAACGATTTAAAATCAACCAAGCTTAACGGATGCGTAAGGCAAGAATGCACGGCATGTCCCGCTTCATGAAAAAGGGTAACGATATCACGGTGCGTACCTACCGCATTCATATAAATGAAAGGATAACCTGATTTGTAAAGCGGATAGTTAAAACCGCCCGGTGCTTTTCCGGCTTTTGAATCTAAATCTAATCTTCCCATTTTTTCCATGGTAGATAAGCATTCGCCAAAATAAGGATTGGTATTGCTTAAAGCAGTTTTGGTTTTATCAATAAATTCTTGTGTAGTTTCAAACGGATTTAAAGGCGTTCCGTTGTTTTCATCTACATCTAAATCGTAAGGTTTTAAAACGTCTAGCTTTAATTTTTCTTTACGTTGCTTTGCCCATTCGTTTAGTAAAGGAACTACTTGTGTGGCAACGGCATTGTGAAACGCCAGACAGTCTTCTACCTTATAATCAAAACGCTCCAGCTCATCAAATTTGTAATCTCTGTAATTTTTATAGCCTGCGTTTAGCGCCATTTGATGACGCTTTTTGATTAAACTGTCTAATAAATCATCCAGCTTTTTAGCGTTCTCCAGCTTTACTTTTCCTATTTTTTCAAAAATGGTTTTTCTAAGTTCTCTGTCGTTTTCCTTTAACAGTTTAGATGCTTGCTGAATGGTTAATTCTTTGCCGTTATGTTCTACCGTCATTAACGAAGAAATGGCTCCGAATTTTTGTTCTTCTTTAGAAAGCTCGGTTTGAATAGGAATATTTTCTTCTCTGAATAATTCAATCTTTCTTTTTAAACCTCTTTTAAAGGTTTTGTAATCATTACCCAGTTGTGCAAAGTAAGGCGATTCGTAAATTTTAGTGTTGAGTTTGTTTTCAAACACTACCGTTTTAGGTTGAATATTGGTTACGTAGTTTTCAAAGTCTTTTTGCAATGCTTCATCTCTGGTGTCAATATTCATTTTGATATATCGCCAGGCAAAATCTTCGCTTATGGTAGAAAGTAAATCAGAACGGTCTTTTAAAAGTTGTTCTAAATCTTCCGTTGAGTTAATAGGTCTTTCTATTAATTGAGAAAAAAAGACTTCAATGTCTTCCCATTTATTAATAGTAAGGTTATCGGGTAAAAAAGAGTTTCTTTTTTCCGTAGAAATATCAGGTGTATTCATAATGTAATTTTTTACAAATGGCGGTTAGCCATTTTTCTTTGACTTAGAAGAAGATTTTGGACTAGCCGCAGCTTTAGTGCTTGGCTTTTTAGTAGTCTTTGAAGCTGTTTTCTTTGGCTTTGCAGCTTTGTCGTCTGCTTTAGCTGCCGCTTTTTTAGGAGCTGCTTTCTTTTTTGGTGTAGCTTCTTTTTCAGCAGTAGCTGTTTCTTCACCTTCCGCTTTTTCTTCTTTCTTTTCTTTTTTCTCTTCCAGCTTTAGCACTTTAGCATCTACTAAAATGTTATACCACTGATAGAATTTTTTAATGTCGGAAGCATAAACCCTTTCTTGGTCATAATCTTCTAGTACGGTAACAAAATGTTTTTTTAATGTATCGTCATCTTCTTTATGACTGATAGATTTTTTTCCATTTTCTTTTTTTAGCAACAGTTCAAAAACTTCAGTTAATGGTTTGTCCTCATCCATTGTGTAAATGCTAATATCTTCTAGCGAGCTTACTCTTTGTGTAGCATGAACGGGCATTCTTTTGCCGTCTGTCAACGACTCTACAATGATGTGAGACTTGGTTTGTGAAAGTGTTTTAAACAAACCCGACTTACCTGAAACTGAAATGATACCTGTTAAATCCATATAAAATCCTTTATTAATGCGACAAACCTACACTATTTTTTCAATTTTTAAAACTTTTAGTTTTACACAATAATTAACAATGTCAACAAGTTGCAATCTTTTGATGACGGTTGGTGTAAACGGAAAAGCGATATTTTAGGATGAAATTACTCTTCTTCGTCTTCTGAGTACCTTCGGAAATCATACTTTTCCTTTTTGTTAGGAGTAAGCTTTTTCTTCTTTTTTAGAACGCTTTTTTGCTTTACTTCCTCTTCTGAAAACTTGTAATCTCTCTCTTTTTTAAACTTTTTCATTAGTTAGAAAGAATTATAAATCAATAGAATTAACAAAACTAATTTACGTAAATATTTTTTACATATCCAATACCCAAGCAAAAATTAGCGGAGCAACAATAGTAGCGTCTGATTCAACTATAAATTTAGGTGTATTGATGTCTAGCTTTCCCCAGGTAATTTTTTCGTTAGGAACGGCTCCTGAATAAGAACCGTAACTGGTTGTAGAATCTGATATCTGGCAGAAATAACTCCAGAACGGAATGTTTTCCATTTCCATATCCTGATAAAGCATTGGAACTACACAAATAGGGAAGTCTCCGGCTATACCACCGCCAATCTGGAAAAAGCCAACGCCTTTACCTTCTGAATTTTTTACGTACCAATCTGCCAGCCAAGCCATGTACTCAATACCTGACTTCATGGTAGTAGCTTTCATTTCTCCTTTAATTACATAAGAAGCAAAGATGTTTCCCATGGTGCTGTCTTCCCAACCCGGAACTACAATTGGTAAATTCTTTTCTGCTGCGGCAAGCATCCAGCTGTCTTTAGGGTCAATTTCATAGTACTGTTCTAACTCACCCGAAAGTAAAATTTTATACATGTACTCATGCGGAAAGAAACGCTCACCTTTATCATCAGCATCTTTCCATATTTTATGAATGTGTTTTTGTAATCTTCTAAACGCTTCTTCTTCAGGAATACAAGTATCGGTAACTCTGTTGTAATGATTTTCCAATAAATCCCATTCGTCTTGAGGGCTTAAATCTCTGTAGTTAGGCACTCTTTTATAATGTGAGTGAGCTACTAAATTCATAATGTCTTCTTCAAGGTTCGCACCGGTACAAGAAATGATATCTACTTTTCCGTTTCTAATCATTTCGGCTAATGATTTACCTAACTCGGCAGTACTCATTGCACCTGCTAGGGTAATCATCATTTTTCCGCCTTCGGTTAGGTGTTGCTCATAACCTTTTGCAGCATCTACCAATGCAGCTGCGTTAAAGTGTAAATAGTTTTTTTCAATGAATTGAGAAATGGGTCCTTTACTCATAATGTCTTTTTTATTTTTAATTAATATCCTAGTAATTTAAGCATTTGTTCAGGAGACTGTTCTTCTGAAAACAATTTGGTGGTGATGTTGTCATCTTCATCACGGTCGATTAGGATGTGCTTTGGCTTGGGAATTAAACAGTGTTGAATTCCTCCAAAACCTCCAATGGTATCTTGATAAGCTCCTGTGTGGAAAAAGCCGATATAAAGTTTTTCTTCCGGGTTATATCTGGGAAGATAAATGGCGTTTACATGTTGTTCTGAATTGTAGTAATCATCACTATCACAAGTTAAGCCACCTAAGAAAACTCTTTCGTATTCGCTGTCCCATCTGTTTAAAGGAAGCATAATGAAACGCTTGTTTATTGCCCAGGTATCAGGAAGTGTAGTCATAAACGAGCCGTCTATCATGTCCCACTTTTCTTTATCGTTTTGCTTTTTTTGGTGTAATACGGAGAATATTACTCCTCCGCTTTCTCCTACGGTGTAAGAGCCAAACTCTGTGTATAAATCTGGAACAGGTAAAAAGTTTTCGTCACAGATAGATTTGATTTGGTAAGCTATTTCATTAATAATGTATTCGTAATCGAAATTAAACGCTAAAGAGTTTTTAATGGGAAAACCTCCGCCTAAGTTTAATGCATTTAGGGTTGGGCAAATCTTCTTTAATTCGCAATATACTCTTAAGCATTTGTTTAACTCGTTCCAGTAGTAGGCATTGTCATTAATTCCTGTATTTACAAAGAAATGTAGCATTCTTAGTTCTACATTGGGATTGTTGTGAATACGCTCTTTGTAAAACTCAATAATTTGTTTGTACCCGATTCCTAAACGAGAAGTATAAAATTCAAACTTTGGTTCTTCCTCAGAAGCAATTCTAATTCCTACTTGAAAGGGTTGCTCTAGATTGTCTTCTAAAACTTTTAATTCATCGGTATTATCTAAAACAGGTAAAACGTTGGTAAATCCTTTTTTCTGTAACCTTGCAATACTTTCTACATAATTGGCTTTTTTGTAACCATTATGAATAATCATTTTGGTGTTATCGATTAGGCCTTTTTCGTATAAGTTTTCAATAATGTTTATATCGAAAGCAGAAGAGGTTTCCAGCTTAATGTCGTGCTTTAAAGCTTCTTCAATTACATAAGAGAAGTGAGAGCTTTTGGTACAGTAACAATAATGATAGTTGGCTTTATAATGGTTTTTATCAAACGCATTTTCAAACCATCCTTTTACCTTGTTAATATTATCTCCAATTTTTGGTAGGTAGGTAAACTTTAATGGACTTCCGTATTCTCGCACAATGTCCATCATATTCATATCATGGAATAGTAGTTCGTTATCTTCTACGCTAAAATCTTCTTGTGGAAAATCAAAAGTCTGGTCTATTAAGTCGTAATATTTATTTTTCATTTGCCTTTAAAAGTAATATAGAATTTTTAATTGATTGTATTGGTGCTTTCAATATATCAATCAAATTCTAATAGGCAAATAAATAGAGGAGAAATTGTTGGTAAATAGAAAGATAGAGCTATGCTTTTTTTTAATGAAGCCAAGCTGACTTATGTCGGAAGTAAAAATTATTGATGACTTAATTTTCATTTCTTTTTTAACTCATTAAGGGTTGCAATTTTAATGATAATTTTGGTAAAATAGATAGATTGAATATTAAATTATATTTCATTGATAAATTGAAGCTCGCTCATTTTTTTGTAAAGCCCACCTTCTTTGGCAATTAAATCGTTGTGGTTACCAAATTCAATCATTTTTCCTTTGTCTAAAACTAGTATTTTATCCGCTTTTCGAATGGTGGACAACCTATGCGCAATGATAATAGAGGTTCTGTCTTCCATCACAATGTCTAAGGCTTGTTGTACTAGTTTTTCAGATTCTGAGTCTAGTGAAGAAGTGGCTTCATCTAAAATTAATATAGCCGGATTTTTAAGTATGGCTCTTGCAATGGCTATTCTTTGACGTTGTCCGCCCGAAAGCTGAATACCTCTTTCACCAACTAAAGTCTCTAGTTTTTCAGGTAAACGCTCGATAAACTCCCATGCAAAGGCTTTTTTAGCGGCTTCAATTATTTCTTCTTCTGAAGCGGCTGTATTTCCGTAAGCTATATTTTCTTTTATTGTTCCTCCAAACAAGAATACATCCTGCGGAACAATACCTATTTGTTCTCTGATGTATGTTAAATCAAACTTATTTATGTTTTCAGAGTCGATTAGTATTTCTCCATCAGAAATGGGGTAGAATCGCATTAATAAATTGGCAATGGTGGTTTTCCCTGAACCTGAAGGCCCAACGAGCGCCATTTTTTTGCCGGCTTCCACCTCAAAGCTAATGTTGTTAAGCACTGCAATTTCTTTTCGGCTAGGGTAAGAGAATGAAACGTTTTTGAATTCTACTTTACCTTGTACGGCTTTCGTTTCAGATTTCAACTCATTTAAAAACTCTTCTTTTTCATCAATAATATTAAATAGATTTTCGGTACTACCAATAGCTTTTTGAATGCCTGCAAATGTTTGCGGAATACCTGCAAAAGAAGCTCCCACCATAATAGAGTAAAGCACAAATGAGGTTAATTCGCCAATTTCAAGCTCGCCTGCATCTTTTAGTAAAACCGCTCTCCATATAAACAAAGCAATGGCGGATGAACCCATAAGTATCATTAAGCCGATGAATGCTCCTCTCCAGATACCATTTTTAATGGCTAGTTTCTTTGCTTCTCCAACGGATTTGTTGTAACGGCTCTTTTCAAACTTTTCATTGGTGAAAGACTTTACATTAATAATTCCCTGAAAGCTTTCCTCTAAAACTACGTTGGATTCTGCTATTTTTTCTTGAGTTTGTTTTGATAGTTTTTTAATGAATTTACCAAATACCACAGCAATAATTACAATAGGAGGAATGGTACAAAGAATAAGAATGGTTAACTCAAATGAATAAACCGAAACTAAAATAATACCTACCACAATGGTCAATATGCCTCTGAAGAACTCTGCCAGTGTAGTCATAAAGGTTTCTTGTAACAAACTTATGTCTGCCTGAATTCTGCTGCTTAGCTCGCCAACACGTTTTTCATTAAAAAACTTCATGGGTAGGCTAATAATATGCCCAAATGCCTCACTTCTTAGTGATGCCAGAAAGCCTTCTGTGGCATAGGTAAAGAAGTACATTCTTAAAAAAGAAGCAATGGCTTGCAATAAAAAGATGGCAAAGAGCCAAAATGTAATAGTGCTTAAGCTATTTGAGTTAAGTAGATTAAACCCATCTACATTAGAGGCGTCTAACATATCGCCCATTAGTTTTGGAAAGGTAAGAGAGGTGGCTGTGGATAGCCCAAGAAATATCATTCCGGCCACTAAATACCATTTGTATGGTCCAACATACTTAAATATTCTTAATGATTGCCGAAAGCCCTCTTTGGTGATTTTTTGCTTTTTTTCTTCCTTAGACATTACTAAATTTGCGCAAAAGTAATAATTCAGAGCAAGTTTTTGGCTTTTTTGTTTTTGTAGTTATAAAAATACAATTATATTTGCCACCCGTTTTTAAGGAAAAGAAGATTTAATATATTAGAAAAATGAAACGTACTTACCAACCATCTAATAGAAAGAGAAAAAACAAACACGGTTTTAGAGAGAGAATGTCTACTAAAAACGGTAGAAGAGTATTAGCTGCTCGAAGAAGAAGAGGAAGAAAAAAATTGACAGTGTCTGACGAACACAGACATAAGAAATAAATCCCAATTTTATCCCGCCCCAAAATGGCGGGATTTTTTATTTCATACCATTTCCACTAAGATTATCATCTTTCATTACATTTGTGGCTTATCTTGCCACTAAGCATAATGTCATTATTTAAAATAAGTCTGTTTACCCTTTTTGTTGTGCTCTCTCAAATTGTTCTTGCGCAGCAAGTAGATTCTTTGGATTATAACTTTTCCAGAGCAATATTAGGAAATAGGGGAAGCAACTCTTTTTCATTACTATATAATCATAAGTCACCTAGTTTCATTGGTGATAATCAGTATTTACAGTATTCTTTGCAAGGATCACTAAGTAGAGATAGAATAACGGATTCTTCTTTTAGTAATGTTCGATATCTTTTAGGTACTCCTACCGAGCAAGATTTTGAATTTAATCATAAGCAGAAACTAGGTAGCCAGATAGACTTAGTATTTGATTTTAAGAAACTGAAATCAGGCGGATTTTACCAAAATCAGGAAAATAACCACCAAAATGTGCGATTTGAGGCGAATTATCAAACGAAGAATGAAGCCTATCAAATACATCCGTTTGCAGTTTTTAATAAGTTAGGCTTTCAGGAAAATGGGGGAATTGCTGACCCATTGGATTTTGAGGAAAACTTTATTGATAACCGAGCCATCATGCCGGTGAATATTTCTGCCACCAACACCATGAAAAATAATTTTTATGGGGTTCAGCAAAATGTTAGACTATTTAAAGGAAAAGATTCTCTTGTTGCTTCTTCATTTGAGTTAGAACATCTCATTATGATGAACAAAAAGCAAAAAAGGTATTTGGAAGATTTAACCACTTTGCCATTGTTTTATGATAACATTTATTTAGACAGCACACTAACCAATGACTCTATTTTACAAGAGAGTTTATTAAATGAACTAAGGTTTAATTATAAAATCAAAAAAGACAGTAATCTGTTAATGTTTTCTCCCTATGGTAGTTATGAAGATGTGAAGTATAATCAAAATCAATTGGTTGATAGTTCATATATTAATCTATATGCCGGACTAGACTTTTCTTATTTATCAGAAAGTATTGAAGTTGGATTTACTTCTAAGTTTGGAGTTGATGGTTATCAAAAGGGCGCTTACGCTTTTAATGCAAATTTGATTTATAATATTGATGATACCAGCCGAATTTCACTTCATGCTAACCTTAACAATAGTGTGCCGGAAGTTTTCTTAAATCATTATTCTGCTAATAATTTTAATTGGAGCAACAATCTCAAAAATCAAGAATCGTATGGTTTTGAGATTGCCTATAACCACAATAGACTACTTAATGCAAGTGTTACATCGGTTAATATTGTTGACTACATCTATTTTGGGAAAACGGCTAGTCCACTACAAAGTACGGAGCTAATTCAGACCTATAAATTTAATTTGTTCGGCCATTTAGCATTAAAAAATATTCACTTAAAATATAATGTGGCTTACCAGTGGTTAAGTAACGAGAATTTATTGCCTTTACCTGATTTAGTTTCTTCTGCCACACTTTATTTTGAAAATTATTTATTTAAAAAGGCCCTAAAATTCAGACTAGGTGGTGACGTTTGGTATTTCTCAGATTATGTGGGCTATGATTATAATCCTGCTACAGCTCAGTTTTATTTAAGCTCTAGTTCAGAAAAGATAGGAGCATACCCTTATCTCAATGGATTTTTAAATCTTTATATTAAGCGGGCAAAACTATTTTTTAGAGTGGATCATTTTAATTCAGGTTTCTTTGGGTATAATTATTATACCATTCAAAATTATTCTATGCCGGACAGAACGTTTAAGTTTGGTATAGAGTGGAAATTTTTAGACTAAATGGCTATTTTTTATCAGGAAAATATAGATGATTTAAAATTGAGTGAAACGGAAGCTCATCACGCTGTTAAAGTGTTACGTAAAAAGGCAGGTGATGAAATTCAACTAGTTAACGGTAAGGGACTTTTAGTTAATGCTGAAATTACAATTGCTGACAAGAAAAGCTGTGAGTATAAAATTATTCAATCCACCCAATTTGAGGAGCCTAGACCTAACGTCCATATAGCGATAGCTCCCACAAAAAATATGGATAGATATGAATGGTTTGCCGAAAAGGCTGTGGAGATAGGTGTTTCTGAAATCACTCCAATTCTTACGGAGAATAGTGAGCGAAAGAAATTGAAATTAGATCGTTTACAAAACATACTTGTTTCCGGAATGAAACAATCTAAAAATTACTTTTTACCGAAACTAAATGAGTTAACAGCTTTTTCTGATTTTATGAAGCCTGTTAAGGAAACACAAAAGTATATTGCCCACTGCGAAACGGAAGAAAATCAACACTTGATAAAACGGCTTAATACTAACAACGATATTTTGGTGATGATTGGGCCTGAAGGAGATTTTAGTAGTAATGAAATTCAACTAGCTATTAAAGCCGGCTTTAAAGAATGTAGTTTGGGAGCTTCAAGATTAAGAACGGAAACTGCTGGTGTAGTTGCTTGTGAAATTTGTAACTTAGCAAAGTATCTTTAATCTATAATGAGATGAAAAAAGTAACTGGAATAGGCGGAGTGTTTTTTAAATGCCAGGATCCCAAAAAGATGAAAGATTGGTATTCTGAAAATCTAGGATTGAAAACGGATGATTATGGAAGTACGTTTGAATGGAGAAATGCAGACAAGCCTGAAGAAGTTTGCTATACACAATGGAGTCCGTTTACTGCTGACACAAAGTATTTTGCTCCTTCTCAAAAGGAGTTTATGATTAATTACAGAGTTGAGAATTTAGAGTGGTTGTTAGAAGAATTAAAGAAAAATGACGTTAAGGTAGTGGATGAAATACAAACCTATGACTACGGAAAATTTGCTCACATCATGGACCCTGAAGGAAATAAAATAGAGTTATGGGAACCGATTGACCAATCAATTGGCGACTTTGCAGATGGAAATACGACACACTAATGAGAATTTTTTTAGTAGTTATATCAAGTATATTTTTCTTTTCGTTTAGTAGTAACTATTCGTATCAGATTGCTTTGTTAAAATATAACGGAGGCGGTGACTGGTATTCCAACAGAGAAACCTCTTTACCCAATTTAATTAAGTTTTGTAATCAAAATTTGGGAACAAACATTAATCCCGAGCAAGCCGAAATAGAAGTGGGCAGCCCGGATATTTTTAACTACCCTTTTTTGCATTTAACAGGTCATGGTAATGTTATCTTTAATAGCCAGGAAGTAGAAAATTTAAGGCTTTACCTCACATCCGGTGGTTTTTTACATATTGATGACAATTACGGAATGGATAAGTTTATCAGGAGAGAAATGAAAAAAGTTTTTCCGGAATTAGATTTTATTGAAATTCCTTATTCACATCCCATTTATCATCAGAAATACAATTTTAGTAGTTTGCCAAAAATTCATGAACATGATAATAAGCCGGCTCAGGGCTTTGGTTTAATCTATGAAGGGAAGCTGGTTTGTTTTTACACTTATGAGTGTGATTTAGGAGATGGCTGGGAAGATCCTTCGGTACATGGTGATTCAGATGAGAGCAGAAAAAAAGCATTACAGATGGGCGCAAATATTCTACAATTTGCTTTAATGGGCGAATCAAAAAAGTAATGCAGTTTACCAAAGAAGTTAAAGAGTTTATTTCAAAACATCTTGATGATGACATTCGAGAAATAGCTCTAAAACTTAGTAAACTAAAACATTTACCCAAAGAATTTATTCTTAACCAAATTAATGGCAAGCAAAAAGCCATTAAAAAGTTTCCAAGTCTTTTTAATATTAATGATATTATCTATCCGCCTGATGTAAACCTTCAGCAAAGCAGTTCAGAAATTACGGCAAAATATAAATCGGAGTTTGTGAAAAATAAAACTGTGCTTGACCTTACAGGTGGTTGGGGAGTAGACACCTTGTTTTTTTCTCAAACGGCAAAAAAAGTAACTTATGTTGAGCCGAATGAAGAGTTATATAAGGTTGCTACTCATAACTTCAAGGTTTTGGAGAAAGAAAATATTAGTTGTTATAACCAAACGGCTGAGGAATTTTTAAAAGAGAATAACTCTTCTTTTGATATTGTTTTTCTTGACCCGGATAGAAGGGTAGAAGGAAGTCGGAAAATAAAATTGGAGGAATACAGTCCGAATGTTTTACAGCTATACTCTCAATTACTAAAAATAACAGCCGAAATTTTGATTAAAGTATCTCCATTGCTTGATATAAAGGAAGTAATAAAAAAACTACCCAATGTAGCTGAGATAAATATTGTAGCTGTTAAAAATGACTGTAAAGAAGTCCTCTATTTAATTCAAAATCAAAAATTTATAGTTACGGTTAATGCTATAAACATTGAAGAGGACCGTCAGGAATTTTTTTCTTTTGATTATCAAGAATCAACTATAGAAATTGAATATTCCCAGCCTTTGACTTATTTATATGAGCCTAATTCCGCTATTATGAAGTCAGGAGGGTTTAATGAAGTTGCAAAAGAGTTTGGAGTAAATAAATTAGCTAAAAATTCTCATTTATATACTTCCAACCATATTATTAAAGAATTTCCGGGTAAGTTGTTTGAGGTAATAGAAACTCTTCCTTACCAAAAAGATAAGATTGAGAAATATATAGAAGACGGAAAGTTAAATGTTGCAGTTAGAAACTTTAAAGAAACACCACAGCAAATTAAAAAGCGGCTTAAAATAAAAGATGGTGGCGAATATCAAGCATTCTTTACCACCATCTTAAACAACAAACAAGTTTGTGTGATTTGTAAGAGAATTAATTTAACATCAATTCTACATCACCAATAATTTTACTTTTTTTAACGCTAAGCGATTTCGAAAAGTTTAAAATTGTCTGAATCGTTTCCTTTTTTGGTTCCATCGATTCATTTGAAGGCTCGTTAATGAGCTCCTTAATTTCGTTTTCTTGATGTTGTAATTCGGAAAAAAGAGTAGAGGTTGGTTGCATAGGCATTTATTTTTTATTTGTTTAAAGAGCAAAACGACACTTATTTGGGTTTATTGTGTTGAAAATAAAAAAATCCGCTTTTGGCGGATTTTAATGTTATCTATTACTCAAAGCAACTGATGACTCTTCCATCAATTTACGCATGTTTATTAATGCGTAGCGCATTCTTCCCAAGGCAGTATTAATACTAACATTGGTTTTATCGGCTATTTCTTTAAAACTCATGTCATAATATACACGCATCATCAACACCTCTTTTTGGTCGGTAGGAAGTTGCTGAATATAAACCCTAACATCTTTTCTTACATTTTGCGTAAACAACTGCTGTTCTATGTTTTTCTCTTTATTTGGAATGATACTGAAAATATCGAAATCTTCGCCACCATTAGTTGTTTGCAAACGGTTACTTTTCCTAAAATAATCTATTACAATATTGTGAGCAATACGATATACCCAAGGTAAAAACTTACCTTCTTCATTGTAATTACCACTTTTAAGTGATTTAATTACTTTAATAAAAGTATCCTGAAATAAGTCCTCTGTGAGGTCTGAGTCTCTAACGTATTTGTAAATATATGCGTGAAGTCTTCGCTTATGTCTTTCTAATAGTTGCTCTAACGCTGACTCGTTGCCATTAATATAGGCTGTTACTAAAGTTTTGTCGGTAGTTTCAAAAGCGTCCATACTGCACCTCCTTTTTTAAGGGTTAATAAAAAAATAAATACTAAAAAAGGTAGATGTCTATGCTATATAAAAAGGATTTAGGACGTTTAACGTAAAGATTAAAATATTATTGTATGAGCAATAAAATTATTTTTTGTACCCCAAATTTACGTAAAAGAAGTTAGCTTTGTTGCGTTTTTTTGTTAAAATTAGTTAATGTCATTTGTGTACCCAGATATAGAAAAGCTTTCCTCTAAAGAATTTATTCTCATAAAAAATGCTCACGTACACAATTTACAGCACATTAATGTAGCTATTCCCAGAAACAAAATTACTGTAATAACGGGTCTTTCAGGCTCCGGAAAAACTTCATTGGCTTACGATACACTTTTTGCAGAAGGGCAAAGAAGGTATATAGAAAGTTTATCGTCTTATGCTAGGCAGTTTCTAGGGAAAATAGACAAACCTCAAGTTGACTACATCAAAGGAATTTCTCCAACCATAGCAATTAATCAAAAAGTAACTTCTTCTAATTCACGTTCTACTGTTGGTACAACCACAGAGATTTACGATTATCTAAAGTTGTTTTTTGCAAGAATAGGCAGAACCATTTCTCCTGAAACAGGAAAAGAGGTAAAGCGCGACCATCCGGAGCAAATTGTGCAAGACATCATGACTTTTAAAGAAGGAAGTAAGGTAGTTTTGTTGGCTCCATTAATCTTGAAACAGGGATATACAGTTAAAGAAACGCTAAAACTACTTTTACAAATAGGTTACTCAAGGTTATGGCATAACAACGAAATCGTAAATATTGAGGATTTTAAAGAAAAATCAGAAAAAGATGTTTTCATTTTGATTGACCGTTTTGTGGTAAAAAAAGACGAAGAAGAAAATATCAGCCGAATTGCTGATTCTGTTGAAACAGCTTTTTTTGAAGGAAAAGGAAAATGTGTAGTAGTTAATGTTGATGAAAACGTTACCAAAGAATACAGTAATCTATTTGAAGAAAATGGAACTTCCTTTGAAGAGCCAAGCGTACACTTATTTAGCTTTAATAATCCTTTGGGAGCTTGTAAAACTTGTGACGGCTTTGGAAGTGTTATAGGAATTGATGAATCATTGGTTATTCCAAACGAATCTTTATCTCTTTATGAAGATTGTGTAGTAGCCTGGAGAGGAGAAAAAATGCAGGAGTGGAAATATCAAATTATTGATTCTGTTTCTAAAACTGATTTCCCTATTCATAAACCGTATGAAGAACTTTCTGAAAAATTTAAAACCATGTTGTGGGAAGGTTGTGCTCATTTTGAAGGAATCAATGCTTTCTTTCAATATGTGGAAAGTAAAAGCTACAAAATTCAATACAGAGTACTGCTTTCTCGTTACAGAGGAAAAACAACTTGCCCTGATTGTAAAGGAACCAGAATACGAAAAGATGCCTCTTATGTTAAAGTTGACGGATATTCTATTATTGATATGGTATTAATGCCGGTTGATGAGTTACAAGAACTGTTTAATTCCATAAAACTTACTGAGAAGGAGCAAAAAATTGCCAAGCGTTTATTAATTGAAATCAGAAGCCGATTAAAATATTTGAATGATGTTGGTTTGGGTTATTTAACATTAAATAGAGCTTCCAATACGCTTTCCGGTGGAGAAACACAGCGAATTCATTTATCTACCGCAATTGGTAGTAGTTTGGTGGGTTCTACTTATGTATTGGATGAGCCAAGCATTGGTTTGCATCCCAAAGATACCGAGAGATTAATTAGTGTGATTAAAGACCTTAATAAAATTGGTAATACGGTGGTGATTGTTGAGCATGATGAAGAAATCATGAAAGCGGCTCATCATATTATTGATATGGGACCAATGGCCGGAAAAAATGGCGGGCATATTGTTTTTGAAGGAAATCACACAGAACTAGAACAAGAGAAGGAAAGCATTACTGCAAAATATTTAAAAGGTGTTGAACAGATAAATGTTCCTACAAAAAGAAGAAAGTGGAAAAACTATATTGAAATTAATAATGCCAAGCTTCATAATCTCAAAAATATCTCTGTTAAGTTCCCGCTAAATACGTTAACGGTTGTTACTGGAGTGAGTGGCTCGGGAAAATCCAGTTTAGTAAAAGGTTGTCTGTATCCTGCGGTTAAAAAGCATGTAGATGCCGTAAAACATGACGGAAAATTTGCAGGAAGTTTAGAGGGAAAATTCGATAAGCTGGAAGAAGTGGATATGGTGGATCAAAACCCGATTGGCAGAAGTTCACGTTCTAATCCGGTTACTTACATAAAAGCATTTGATGATATCAGAGACTTGTATGCCTCTTTACCTGCTTCAAAAGTAAATGGTTTTAAATCAGGACATTTTTCGTTTAATACCAGTGGCGGAAGATGTGAAAATTGCCAGGGTGAAGGAATGGTTACGGTAGAAATGCAGTTTATGTCTGACATAAAATTGCAATGTGAAGAATGTAAAGGAAAACGATATAATGAAGATGTGCTGGAAGTACTATTTAACGAAAAAAATATTGCCGACATATTAGACATGACTGTAGATGAAGCAATGGATTTCTTTGGACAGTTTCCTACTTGCGAAAAAATAGTAAACAAAATAAAACCTTTGCAAGATGTGGGAATGGGCTATGTGCATTTAGGGCAAAGCTCTTCTACGTTGAGTGGAGGAGAAGCACAACGAATTAAATTAGCTTCATACATAGCTATGGGAGAGAAGGCCAAAAACAGACTGTTTATTTTTGATGAGCCTACCACAGGTTTACATTTCCATGACATTAAAAAATTGTTGAATGCTTTTAATGCCTTGATTGAACAAGGTCATAGTATTATTGTAATAGAACATCACCCTGATGTAATTAAGTGTGCCGATTGGCTAATTGACTTAGGCCCAGATGGCGGCAAAAAAGGTGGAAATATTGTGTTTGAGGGTATACCCGAAGATTTGACTTCCGCTAAAAAATCCCATACCGCTAAGTTTGTGCTGGAGAAGTTGGGGGTTGGGGTTTAACTATTAAGATTTTCTTGCACTTCTTTAAATGTTAATCCTTCTTTATTTACCCATTCAGTAAATCCATTTGAATTTCTTCCTAACACCATATTCGAAGCAGCACTAGGACTATTAAATACTGCATCTTCAGCAAAAATTAGTTTATCCTTATCTTCAATTAATATTTCTGTTTCAATTAATTTTCTGCGCATATTACGGTATGTTTCAGTGCAAGAGTTTGAGAGGGATTTTTTTGCTTCGCTTCCTTTTAAAACAATATACCCTTGGTCAGCTTCAATCATAGTTGCTTTAAAGCTCTTTGTTTTAATTGAATAAGTCTCATGTACTGAATTTTGTAAACTAGTAATTTCTGAAGTGTCTTTCTTTACGGTTGAGGATATTAAAAACTTAAATCCCATTACTGGAAGAATTAATTTTATCTGTTCCAGAAAATACTCCATATCAGAAATATCCGCTTCATGTAGAGTAGGTAAACTTGGAGAATTTCCATTTTCAATTTGTGCTGTTTTTGCTTCAAGGGCTAACTGAACTAACCGAGACTCTAAATATCTTATTTGAGTTTTAGTAAGAAGTTCGTCTTTACTTACAAAAAATATAATTTCCTTAAAATCTTTATTTGGGTCACTTAGGTGCTGTTTAAGTCTAGTTTTTATATTCTCAGCTTCACCGATATAGATTTTTTCATCAAAGGCTTCGTCTGTTGGGTCACCTTTCAAACAATAAATTCCTGGATTGTCAAATTCAGATCTACCCATTATTTTATTTATGGCAGACCTAGGGCTATAAATTGCTTTTCCAACCCAATTACCTATTTCACTCAATCTAGGACCATATTCAGTCCCGTCAATCATGTATACAGTGAGTTTCTTTCCCATATAAATCAAGTTATAAGTTGAAGCAACTTTACCAAGCCCTTTTTTTCCAATTGCTTTTAGCAGCTGTTTTGTTTTCGGCAGGTTTTACGGCTTTAGCTTTTCGTTCTTTAATAACGTAAGCCGCCATAATTTCTGCAATCTCTTGCTCGTCTGCTTTTGCTTCAAATAATTTATCAGGCGTGAAATAATGGTTTACAAAATGGGTATCAAAATTCCCGCTTACAAAAGCATCATGCTGTAAGGCAAACTTGCAAAACGAAAGGGTAGTAGATACACCCGAAATTTGGTATTCGTTAATGGCTCTAATCATTCGTTCTCTTGCTTCCTCACGGTTTTCACCATAAGTAATAAGCTTGGCAATCATGGGGTCGTAATAAATAGGAATGTCCATGCCTTGCTCGTAACCGTCATCTACTCTTACTCCTGTTCCTCTTGGCGGAACATAGCGTTTTAATTTACCAATATCCGGTAAAAAGTTGTTGGCAGGGTCTTCCGCATACACTCTCACTTCTATAGAATGCCCAATAATTTTTAAATCGTCTTGTGTAAAGCTTAGTTTTTCTCCTCTGGCTACTTTTATTTGTTCTTTTACTAAATCAACTCCTGTAATCATTTCCGTAACAGGGTGCTCTACTTGTAGCCTGGTGTTCATTTCTAAAAAGTAAAAGTTTTTGTTTTCATCCAATAAAAACTCAACTGTTCCGGCACCTACATAATTACAAGATCTTGCTACATCTACCGCACATTCTCCCATGGCTTTTCTTAACTCAGGAGTTAATACGCTAGATGGTGCTTCTTCAATTACTTTTTGGTGTCTTCTTTGAATGGAGCATTCTCGTTCAAATAAATAAAGTATGTTTCCGTGCGTATCTGCTAAAATTTGAATTTCAATATGTCTTGGCGAGCCTACATATTTTTCAATAAATACAGAGCCGTCACCAAACGCAGATTTTGCTTCACTCACCGCTCTATCCATTTGTTCTTCAAACTCAGCGGCATTTTCTACAATACGCATTCCTTTACCACCACCACCGGCAGAAGCTTTTACCAAAATAGGAAAGCCAATTTCTTCGGCTATTTTTTTAGCGGCCGCTATATCATCAATGGCATCTTCTGTTCCGGGAACCATAGGAACATCAAACTTTTTAACGGCAGCTTTAGCAGCCAGTTTGCTCCCCATTAATTCCATGGCTTCAGGGCTTGGACCAATAAACGTAATGCCTGCTTTTTCTACTTTTCTGGTAAAGTCAGCATTTTCTGACAAAAAGCCGTAGCCGGGATGAATACCGTCAACTCCTAATTCCTTACAAACTTCAATAATTTTATCGCCTAATAGATAAGATTGATTTGACGGTGGAGGACCCAAACAAACTGCTTCATCGGCATATTTTACAAAAAGCGCATTTCTGTCTGCTTCTGAGTAAACGGCAACTGTTTTAATTCCCATTTCTTTTGCCGAACGCATAATACGTAAAGCAATTTCTCCTCTGTTGGCTACTAGAATTTTATTCATTTCCTAAGTTAAATTTATGACAACACTCTTCGACTTCGCTCAGAGTGACTTTATTTCTTAAATCTATCAGCTAAAACTAAATCTTTACTACCCGGTGTGTATTTGTAAAATCCTTCACCTGATTTTGCACCTAACTTACTTGCAGCAACCATGTTTACTAATAATGGACACGGAGCATATTTCGGATTTCCAAAACCGTCTTGTAAAACATTTAATATAGAAAGACATACGTCTAAACCAATAAAATCAGCTAATTGAAGCGGCCCCATTGGGTGAGCCATACCTAATTTCATTACAGTATCTATTTCTTCAACACCGGCAACACCTTCATACAAAGTAATAATGGCTTCGTTAATCATTGGCATTAAAATTTTGTTTGCCACAAAACCGGGATAATCATTTACTTCTACAGGAACTTTTCCTAATGTTTTAGAAAGTTCCATAATTTTTTCCGTTACTTCATCTGAAGTAGCATAACCTCTGATTACTTCAACTAATTTCATTACCGGAACAGGATTCATGAAGTGCATTCCGATAACTTTATCAGGCCGTTGAGTAACTGCCGCAATTTTTGTAATGGAAATAGAAGAAGTATTAGTAGCCAGAATAGCATCTTTACCACTAAACTCATCCATTTGTTTAAAAATGCTAAGTTTTAAATCTACATTTTCGGTAGCGGCTTCAACTACTAAGTCAGAGTCAGTTACTCCGTTTTTAAGGTCAGTAAAGGTGTGAATATTTTTAAGGGTGGATTGCTTTACTTCTTCCGTAATTTTTTCTTTAGCAACCAAACGGTCTAAGTTTTTACTAATAGTTGCCAAAGCTTTGTCTAGCGATTCTTGCTTAACGTCAACTAAATGTACATGAAATCCTGATTGAGCAAATACATGCGCTATACCGTTACCCATAGTTCCGGCACCTATAACTGTTACTTTATTCATTTTCTAAAAATTAAATTATTGGTTGATGGTCAAAGGTAAAAAAATAGACCTATTTTCCACTTCCTTTTAAAACGATAAGGACGGTATAGAATAAAATCTTAAAATCGATAAGTAACGACATATTCTCAATGTAAAGGATGTCGTACTTTAATCGCTGAACCATTTGCTCTACATTTTCGGCATAGCCATATTTTACTTGCCCCCAAGAAGTAATTCCCGGTTTTACTTTTAGTAAATGATAATAATGTGGTGCTTCAATGGTAATTTGGTCGATGTAAAACTGACGTTCAGGTCTTGGGCCAACTAAACTCATATCACCAATCAGTACATTCCAAAACTGTGGAATTTCATCTAATCTGGTTTTTCGCATCCATTTTCCAAATGGTGTAATTCTTGGGTCGTCTTTACTAGATAATGCCGGTCCGTGCTTTTCTGCGTCTATGTACATAGAGCGGAACTTGAATATTCTAAAAGGTTTACCATGTTGCCCAATTCTTTCTTGGCTAAAAAAGATAGGACCTTTTGATGTTAGCTTTACACCAATAGCTGTAAAAAGGTAAACAGGAAAACCAATAATTAAAACACATAACGATACAAAAATGTCTATCACTCGCTTAAATGCCTGTTGCCATGCCGGCATTATTTCCGGATTTACGTGAATTAATGGTGCATCATAAAGTGAAGAAAGTTTTACCGAACCCGCCAAAATATCATACATATCCGGTATTACTTTTATAATAACTTTTGACTGACTCAATTCATTTATAATTTTGTTAATCTGATTGTGTTCTGAAGACTCAACAGCAATAATCGCTTCTTCTACAGCATTTTCTTCTACTACTTTTTTAAGGTCAACACAGTTTCCCATATGTGGCAAAAAGCTAGTCATTTTATGAATTTCACTCTCGTTAACATGAGTAAATCCGATAAATTTATTTCCACTAGATTTCGGTTGGGCCTCCATTTCTTTAAAAAGTTCTACCGCTTTTTCATTTGAGCCAATGATGATAGTGTTGAACCCCATTTTTCGGCCATGTATTTTATGCGCAGTAATAGAAGAAAGTACAAATCTGCAAACACTTGTAAACCCAAAATGGAGAGCAAATAATGTGAAGTAGAGAACATAATAATTTTTGTAAGTAGCCACTTCATCATCCAGTAATAGTGCAAAGAAGATAATTAATGTTCCGAAAACAGATAAGCCTAAAATTTGCCCGAATTCTTTTAATCTAGAAACTCTGTAAACGTTTCTATACATTCCAAACGAAGCATAGATAACTAACCAGAAAACTGGAATAAGCGCGATAGCATAATAAAAATGAGAGTCAAACTCTAATGGGATATCGTAACCAAATTTTAGCGGTTCGATAGATTTTTTTCTGTAAACATAAAATGAAAACCAAGCCAAAGCAGCTGCTAACCAGTCAAAAAAGATATACTTTATGGTTTGGAGAGGTTTATTCACTCTGATGTTTTAGAAATGGATAAGTTTTACGTTGTCTATGTAAATATTAGCAGATGTAATATAGCTTTGGTTTTGAATACCAAGCGAAATATTAAAACTACTTGCACTGGTTTCAATATTAATGGCACTGCTCAAATCAATATAAATTTTTCTCCATTCGTTGTGTTCGGCTAAAGTGATAACCGATTTTTGTACCGATTCATCATTTACAAAAACTCCAATGGTGATAGATCTTTTGGCTGATTCATCAATGGATTGGTTATAATTAATAATGGAGCGGAAATCCATTTCTAAATAAACAGGTGTTGCATTTAGTGGAATAGAAGTAATATCCGGAGATTTTATTTCAAATAATGAAATTTGGTCGTCTAGAATAATTTCACCTGATGCTCCACCTTCAAATTTGTAACTAGGATTGGTGGTTTTTGCAATGCTTCTTTCACCCTTTCCTGTATTTTGAAAACTAACTCCTGAATTTTCAAAATCTTCTATCCAAGGAATTACGGCTTCGGTATTGTATGTAAAGCTAGGTTTTATGCTAATTACACTATCAGGGATTAGCTCAACGGTATCGTAGTAATAAGAGTAAAATCTATAAAAAGTTCTAGTGCTTGAAATTCCATTGTTTTTTATGCCCGGTCTAACTGTAATATTATGAGAGCCTTCCATTAAAACAGGCACTTTTGCCGGAATTTCATAAGCGCCAATAAATTGGTCATCTACATACAACCATACATCAGTAATATTATGACTATTACTGCCTTGAGTGGCATAATCGGTAGTAAATGTAAAAGAGTCTATTGAGATATACGAAGGTATTTTAGCTTCTACTTTTTCTTTTTTACAAGAGTTAAATACAAAGCTTAGCAATACCAATCCTAGTAGGTGCGTTTTTCTCATAATGGCGGCAAAAGTAAACATTTTATGGTATTAAAACCATTCAATAACCTAGCTAAACGAAATTTACAATAGATTTATTGTTGAATGAAATAAAATAATTGTACTTGATTCTTAAATAGTTAGTTATAGCTGCTCGTTAAGAATAATGCTGGACTCGTTTACTTTTTGAATAATTTGATGGGCAACTTCTACCGCATGAAACCCATCGGAAAGCGATACAACAGCCGGTTCGGATTTGATTATTGAATTATAAAATGCCTTTAATTCTTCTTTGATTGCATTATTAGGCTCAATGGTCGGTTTTTTAAAGAAGATTTGCTTTTTGCCTTTGTTTTCTCCTAAGTCAATAACCATAGCAAACATATCATTTTCATCAACCTCATCTTTCAACTGAACAATTTCTAATGCTTTCTCCAAAAAATCAACGCTGAGGTAAGCGTTCTTTTGAAAGAATCTTGATTTACGCATATTCTTTAGTGACATTCTGCTGGCGGTTAAGTTGGCTACACAGCCATTGTCAAACTCAAGCCTTGCATTGGCAATATCAGGTGTATCGCTAACAACAGCAACACCGGAAGCGTTTATTTTTTTTACGTTGGATTGAACAGCGCTCAACACAATATCAATATCATGAATCATTAAATCCAGAATAACCGAAACATCAGTTCCTCTAGGATTAAACTGTGCTAAACGATGTGTTTCAATAAATAAAGGATAGGTTAAATGTTTTTTTGCCGCTATAAAAGCAGGATTAAATCGCTCCACATGCCCAACTTGAACAACCACATTGGCTTCTTTTTCCAGTTCAACCAATTTCTTTGCTTCATCTACTGTATTAGTTACCGGTTTTTCTATAAATACATGAACCGATTGTCTTAATGCTTTCTCAGCATATTCAAAATGAGAAAGTGTAGGGGTAACAATATCTACCGCATCTACATTTTGCAATAATTCTTCAAAACTTTCAAATGCCTTTAAATCAAATTCTTTTGAAACTACTGCTCTTACTTCCGGATTAACATCATAAAAGCCAACAAAATCAAAGTCTTCTATTTCTTTAATTAATTTGAGATGAATTTTTCCCAAATGTCCTGCACCAACTAAACCGATTTTCAGCATATCTAATTTTATGGAACAAAGGTATGGGCAATAAATAACTGCTTTGTAGTTGCTGTCTATTATTTTTAACACCTCATTTTTAATAAGATGAGTTTTTACCTATCTATATTGCTTAAATATGTTGTTTATTTGTGTTGCGAATGAATATCGTTGACTCATATCAGCATAAGGGATTGCGACAGCAATTGGTGGAACAGTTAAAGGCAAAAGGAATTACCGACAGACGTGTGTTAGATGCTATCGGAAAAATACCCAGACACGCTTTTATGGATAATGCTTTTTTACAATTTGCTTATCAGGACAAAGCTTTTCCTATTGATTGCGAACAAACCATTTCTCAGCCTTATACAGTAGCTTATCAAACGCAATTGTTAGATGTACAGCCTAGAATGAAAGTATTGGAAATAGGAACAGGCTCGGGTTATCAAACTTCTGTTTTATGTGAAATAGGGGCTAAAGTTTTTTCGGTTGAACGGCACAGACCTTTACATTTAAAGGCAAAAAAGTTGTTGCAAGGCATGAAATACAGAGCTGATTTGTTTTACGGTGACGGATATGAAGGACTCGAAAATTTTGCTCCGTTTGATAGAATAATAGTAACAGCCGGAGCACCATTTATTCCACAAGCCTTAAAAGACCAATTAGCAGTAGGTGGACATCTGGTAATTCCGGTAGGAGAGAGTAATCAAGAAATGAAGCGATTGACTAAAATTTCTGAAACTGAATTTGAAGAAAACTCTTACGGAGACTTTAGTTTTGTGCCGCTTGTTGAAAATAGAGCAAAATAAATACAATATATTTTTAGTTTCTTTGTTAAAGCATCATCAAAAAATAAAAGAATGAAAAAACTACTTTTTACAATACTAGCTTCTACTATCTGTTTATTCTCTTATTCACAAAACGACACCATAAAAGCGCAATCCGGTGATTGGGGCTTTACGGTAAACGTAAGCGGGCTAATAAATAATGTGGGGCTTTCTACCAATAAAGATGTAGTGGGTAACAGCTTAATTAGTACAAAGTATTTTTTTAGTAATCAAAATGCGGTAAGAGTAGGATTTGGTGCTACAGTAAATAGCCAAACCTGGAATTTAGCTGATAGTATTGGTAAAGCTTTGGTAGAGGTGGATTCATCGGTTACTCAAAATTTCTTTTCTATTTCTCCGGGATATGAAAGACACTTTTTAGCAACTAATAGGCTAGACCCTTATTTTTCAGCCGAATTACCTTTAACGGTAATCGGACGTTCTAAAACACAAAGTACAACTACCACTACCGATGCAACAGGAGTTTCTACTCTGCAAAGAATTATACAACAAGAGGGTGGCGTAGGTTTTGGAGTGAGACTGGGAGCAGGATTTAATTACTTTATTGCTAAAAAACTTTCATTAGGATTAGAATACAACTTTACGTATCAAATGCTAGTTCAAGGCGGTAATGTTTCTGAAAGTATAATTGATGACCCATCCACCGGAACGGGAAATTCTGTGTTTATCAATAGAACGAACAAGCAAACATCAAATACGTTAAGTGTTAGCAATGTTGCCGTTATTCATTTGAGTTACTTCTTTTAATTAGTAGTGATTTGTTAAAGAGTTAAAAGGTTTATTGGTGATTTCTCATTATTAATTAATGCATTATCAAATTAGCTAACTAATTATCCTTTCCTTTTCAAAAAGCTACCGTTGGTTAATTTATGTGCTTAGAAACCTAAGAATACATAAATATAAAACCGGTCTAAACTAAATTAATCGTAAATTAGGGCTTTATTAAAAACTAGGAATGAAAAAATTATTACTTCTTTTTATTGTGCTTACTACTGCTTTTGCAGGAAATATTGAAGCACAAATTTCAAAAAACATGAGTTTGCTGGGTAAATATGTTTACCCTTCCGGAAGAGGAAATCTAAGCGATGTATGGGGCTATCAAGATACTACGGGTAAAGAGTATGCTTTAGTGGGGGTGCAAAGAGGTTTTTCTATTGTTGATGTCACCAATCCTGCTTCACCACAAGAAGTTTTTTATTTACCAGGAGCAAACACTATATGGAGGGATATCAAAGTTTGGGATAAGTATGCTTACATTACCAATGAAGGCGATAGCGGGCTTTTAATTGTAGATATGAGTACGCTTCCAAACGCTACCGGTATTCAAACTAAATACTACAAAGGTTCAAGCTATCCGTTTACTACAGCACATAATCTTTACATAGATGAAAAAGGCTTTTGTTATCTGTTTGGTGCTGATTATTTAAAGGGCGGTGCAATTGTATTGGATGTTAAAACAAACCCTTGGAATCCGGTTGAGGTAGGATTGTATGATACTTACTATTTCCATGATGGTATGGCAAGAGGAGATACTTTATGGGGAAGTGCAATTAATCAAGGCTTTTTAATTGCTTTGGATGTTAGCAACAAGAGTAGTATTACACCTATCGGTAATACTCAAACTACACCTTTGGTTTTTACACATAATGCTTGGGTTTCTGATGATAATAGCCATGTGTTTACTACTGATGAAAAAAGCAATGCATTTATTGCTTCTTATGATGTAACCAATATGAACAATATCACAGAGGTGGATAGAGTACAATCACAAAATCCTAATTCGGGAGTAATTGTACATAATGTGCATGTAGATAAAAACTTTATTGTAACTTCTTATTACAGAGATGGCGTTACGGTTCACGATGTAACTTATCCTAATAATGTAATTTTAGTAGGATGGTATGATACTTCTCCGTTATCCGGAAATAACTTTAACGGTTGTTGGGGAGCTTATCCTTGGTTACCTTCAGGAAATATTTTAGCTACCGACATAGAAGAAGGGCTGTTTATTTTAGGAAGACAATTTAAGCAAGGGTGTTATTTAGAAGGAACTGTTACAGATTTTGGTACTTCCGCTCTTTTAAGTAATGTTTTGGTTGAAATTTTACCTGTATCAAACAACATCAGTACTACAACAAACGTGAATGGTTTTTACAGAACAGGTATAGCAGACTCTGCTATGTATGATATAGCTTTTTCAAAAGGCGGATATTTTCCTGATACGGTTAAAAATGTGTTGCTTGATGATGGTGTAATAACTACTTTAAATCACAAACTAGTGGCAATGGTGCCGTTTACTTTAAACGGACAAGTTTTGGAAAGTACTACCAATACTCCAATTGCTAATGCGGATGTTATTATTAAAAATCAGTTTAATACGTATAATGTTACCACAAATGGTTCAGGGCAGTTTACTTTGAGTAATTTCTTTGAAGGTAACTATGACATAGTTGCCGGTAAATGGAATTTTAAAACTAAATGTTATAGCCAGCAAATATTTAACTCTAACCCTAATGTTACTATTTTGTTGGATTCTGGTATTTATGATGATTTTACTTTCAATAATAATTGGGTAGTTACAGGAACAGCTTCTACTGGAATTTGGGAAAGAGGAATTCCAAATGGTACGAGCTACAATACCAATAATGATGCAAATCCGGGAGATGATGCAATTACTGATTGTACCGACAAAGCTTTTGTGACGGGAAATCAGTTTGGTGCGGCATCAGGAGATGATGATGTGGATGGAGGTATTACTATTTTAACTTCTCCTACTTTTGATTTAACCAATTATGTACGACCTTCATTAAATTATACTAGTTGGTTTTTTAATGATGGTGGTTTTGGAACACCAAACGACAGTATGGTGGTTTATTTAGATAATGGCTCAACAAGAGTGGTTGTTGAGGTATTAACAGCAAGTTCTCCTCAATCTGCATGGATAGGAAAGTCTTTTAAAATCAATGATTTTATTACACCTACAAGCACTATGAAAGTAATTGTTACTGCTAGCGATTTCCCTCAAGGACATTTAGTGGAAGCAGGTTTTGACCATTTTTTTGTGGTAGATACTATTTATTCCGGTGTAAATGAAGGAGCTAGTTTAAATGCTAAAATTTACCCTAATCCTTTTAACGATAAAGTGATTGTTGAAGGCTTAAATGATTTTGTAAAATCAATTGTTGTGTCTGATATTACCGGAAAACAAATTCACACTGAATATGTGTTGATTAATGAAACAAGAAAAGAAATCAGACTAAATATTTCTCAAGGAATGTATTTAATACAATTAAAAGATGTCAAAGGAAATGTATTAAAGACAGAGAAGATTATAAGGCAATAAATTAATTAAATAACTCAAAAATTAAGTCCCGGTCTTTTTGATTGGGACTTTTTTTATTCTACCTCTTCATAATCTACATACTCTCCGTCATCTATATCTTTCTGCTTTCCTTTGTTAGGGTTTTTCTTGATGTAAACTTCCCCTTCTTTATGTTGAGGTTCATCTTGCTGTTGATACTGCCCGTATTTCTGTTGCTGTTTATTAATATAATTCTTTAACAAATATGGAAATACGTATCGCCCTAAAAGCTTGAACACATAGTAAATAAGAACAATAATTAAAATTACTCTGAAAAGTCCTTGTATGCTGGCTTCGTGATAAATCACTATTTACTTAAGTAAAGATTTCTCTCCGAATATACTTCTCTAAAGAATTTATCTTCCAGGCTATCTATAAAATGAATGGCTTCACCGGTAGATTTCATTTCAGGTCCAAGTTCTTTATTTACTTCAGGGAATTTTTCATAAGAGAATACCGGAACTTTTATAGCATAACCTTTTTTCTTAGGTTCAAACTTAAAGTCGGTGACTTTCTTTTCTCTTAACATTACTTTAGTAGCATAGTTTACATACGGCTCATCATAGGCCTTTGCAATGAACGGAACTGTTCGTGAAGCTCTTGGATTGGCTTCAATTACATACACTACTTCGTCTTTAACAGCAAATTGAATGTTTATTAAACCTACTGTTTCTAAGGCTACCGCAATTTTTTTGGTGTGGTCTTCAATTTGTTTGAGAACATTTTCACTTAAGTCAAAGGCAGGAAGCACGGCATAAGAATCACCTGAGTGAATTCCGGCAGGCTCTATGTGTTCCATAATTCCAATAATATAAACGTTTTCTCCGTCACATATGGCATCAGCTTCAGCCTCAATGGCACCATCTAAAAAGTGGTCGAGTAATATTTTATTTCCGGGTAATCCTTTTAAAATATTTACTACATGCGTTTCAAGGTCTTCTTCGTTAATTACGATTTTCATTCCCTGACCTCCTAGTACATAAGATGGTCTTACGAGTAATGGAAATCCTAATTCTTTACTGAGTTGTACTGCTGCTTCAGCAGTTTCAACACTTCCAAATTTTGGATAAGGAATATTATTTTCTTTTAATAATTTAGAGAATGAACCTCTGTCCTCAGCTAAATCTAATGCTTCAAATGAAGTGCCGATAATTTTTATTCCGTAACGGTTTAATTTTTCGGCTAGTTTAAGAGCTGTTTGTCCGCCCAATTGTACAATTACTCCTTCCGGTTGTTCATGTTGAATAATGTCATAAATATGCTCCCAGAAAACAGGCTCAAAATAAAGTTTGTCAGCAGTATCAAAATCGGTAGAAACCGTTTCAGGATTACAGTTAATCATAATGGTTTCGTAACCACATTCTTTAGCTGCTAAAACACCATGCACACAGCTGTAATCAAATTCAATACCTTGTCCAATTCTGTTAGGACCTGAACCCAATACAATTATCTTTTTCCTGTCAGACTTAGCTGATTCATTCTCATCTTCAAAGGTAGAATAGTAGTAAGGTGTTTGAGCCTCAAACTCAGCGGCACAGGTGTCAACTAGCTTATAAACCCGCTTAATTCCTAAATCATTTCTCTTCGTATAAACTTCACTTTCTAAACATCTTAATAAGTGGGCAATTTGTCTGTCGGCATATCCTTTTTGTTTGGCTTCGTAAAGTAAATCTTTTGTAATGCTTGAAATGGTATGTTTTTCAATTCTTCTTTCCAGATGAATTAAATCTTCAATTTGATTTAAAAACCATTTATCAATTTTTGTGATGTTGTAAATAGTAGAAGTAGGAATGCCTAACTTCAATGCATCATACAAATGGAATAATCTGTTCCAACTGGCATTTTTAAGACTATCAAGTATTTGTTCTTGATTGGTTAATTCTTTTCCGTCAGCACCTAATCCGTTTCTTCCAACCTCTAGTGACTGACAAGCTTTTTGCAAAGCCTCTTGAAAACTTCTTCCAATTCCCATTACTTCACCAACAGACTTCATTTGAAGTCCAAGCTTTCTGTCAGAACCTTTGAATTTGTCAAAATTCCATCTTGGTATTTTTACAATCACATAATCTAATGTAGGTTCAAATAGGGCAGAAGTAGTTTTTGTGATTTGATTATCTAATTCATCAAGCGTATAACCAATAGCCAGTTTTGAAGCAATTTTGGCAATTGGATATCCTGTTGCTTTAGAAGCTAAAGCCGATGAACGAGAAACTCTAGGGTTAATTTCTATGGCAATGATGTCTTCTTTTTCATCAGGACTAACCGCAAACTGTACATTACAACCTCCAGCAAAATCACCAATGGAGCGCATCATTTTGATAGCCATGTCCCTCATTTTCTGATATGTTCTGTCCGATAAAGTCATGGCGGGAGCAACGGTAATTGAATCTCCGGTGTGAATACCCATTGGGTCAAAGTTTTCGATAGAACAGATGATAACTACATTATCATTTTTGTCTCTCAATAATTCGAGCTCAAATTCTTTCCAGCCCATCAAAGCTTTGTCAATCATTACTTCATGAATAGGGGAAAGTTGTAAGCCTCTGTTTAATAAGGAATCAAACTTTGCTTCGTCATAAATAATAGATGCTCCTGAACCTCCCAACGTATAAGAAGGTCTAACGCATAATGGAAAACCAAACTCCTGAGCAATTTTTTTACCTTCTAAAAATGACTTAGCAGTTTTTTGAGGTGCCATTCCAACACCAATTCTTTCCATTAAGTCTCTAAAAGCTTCTCGGTTTTCTGTAATTTCAATGGCATCGGTATCAACTCCTACCATTCTGGTATTATATTTTTTCCAGAGACCAATTTCTTTACATTTTATAGCAAGATTTAAAGCTGTTTGTCCACCCATAGTAGGTAAAACTGTATCAATGGTAGGTTGTTCTTTAAGTATTTGCTCAATAGAATCTGTAGTGAGCGGGAGTAAGTAAATGTTGTCGGCTACTACTTTATCTGTCATAATAGTAGCAGGGTTAGAGTTAATTAATGAAACTTCAATTCCTTCTTCTCTTAATGAACGAGCGGCTTGTGAACCTGAATAATCAAATTCACAGGCTTGTCCGATAACAATTGGTCCGCTTCCGATAATTAGTACGTGCTTAATGTCTGGATTCTTTGGCATTTTTTTAGTTTTTACAGTTATTGTTATGCTTTTGAGCTACTTAAAGCTACTCCATTAAAACCACACTTTGTGTGAAATTGGGCGAAGATAAAGAGAACAATATAAAAATGCAGAAGTAGTTTTCAACAAACAAGGGTTGTTTTTAAAGAGGGGAGTTATTTCAATCTAAAAATAACGATAAATTTACATTAATCCCCATAATATTATATTTGTGAAAAGAAATTAGAGAAGATGGAAAATGTAGCTCCTTACCAGCCTAAAAACAAAGTTAGAATTGTTACTGCTGCTAGTTTATTTGACGGGCACGATGCCGCCATAAATATTATGAGAAGAATAATTCAATCTACGGGTTGTGAAGTAATTCATCTTGGGCATGACAGAAGTGTAGAAGAAGTGGTAAACTGCGCCATACAGGAAGATGCACAGGCTATTGCCATGACATCTTACCAAGGCGGACATATTGAGTATTTTAAGTACATGCATGACTTACTAAAAGAGAAAGGTGCAGGACATATTAAAATATTTGGTGGTGGTGGCGGTACCATTTTACCGGAAGAAATAAAAGAGCTTCACGAATACGGAATAACCAGAATTTATCATCCTGATGATGGTCGAGAAATGGGCTTACAGGGAATGATTAATGACCTTGTAAAACAAGCAGATTATCCTGTTGGAGATAAATTAAACGGAGAAGTAACCCATTTAGACAAAAAGAATCCTGTTTCTATTGCTCGATTGATTTCTGCTGCTGAAAACTTTCCCGAACTTTCAAAAGGAATTTTACAAAACATTGAAGAAAAAGCTAAAGCTATTCATATTCCTGTGCTAGGTATTACCGGAACAGGTGGTGCAGGAAAATCATCTTTGGTAGATGAATTGGTAAGACGCTTTTTATTAGATTTTAAAGACAAGCATATTGCTGTTGTGTCTGTTGACCCTTCAAAGCGAAAAACAGGCGGAGCATTATTAGGGGACAGAATTAGAATGAACTCCATTAAAAATGATAGAGTGTATATGCGTTCATTGGCTACAAGGCAAAGTAACTTGGCTTTGTCTAAGCATGTGGCTGAGGCTATCAATATTTTAAAGGCAGCTCAGTTTGATTTAATCATTTTAGAAACTAGTGGTATTGGTCAGTCAGATACTGAAATTCTAGACCATTCAGATGCTTCACTGTATGTAATGACTCCAGAGTTTGGTGCAGCTACACAGTTGGAAAAAATTGATATGCTTGATTTTGCGGATGTGGTTGCCATTAATAAATTTGACAAAAGAGGTGCACTGGATGCTATTCGTGATGTGAAAAAACAGTATAAACGAAACCACCAACTTTGGGAAACAAATGATGATGATATTCCTGTTTTTGGAACTATTGCTTCTCAATTTAATGACCCTGGAACGAATACTTTGTACAAGGCATTAATTGCAAAAATTGAGGAGAAATGTAATGTTCAGATGAATTCATCTTTTGAAATTACCAAAGAGATGTCTGAAAAAATATACATTATTCCACCCGAGCGAACCAGATATCTGGCAGAAATTTCTGAGAACAATAAAAGCTATGATAAGAAATCACAAGAGCAAGTAGAGGTTGCTGAAAAACTGTTTGGTTTAAATCAAGCTATTTTACTTTTTGGCGGAAATGATAGATTAACAGATAATGTTTCAGAATCAAAAGACGCTACTTTAGTTGAGTTAAATAAAAAGTTTGACGAAATATTAAAAGACTTAGACCCACACAATTGGGAGGCTATTAAAAATTGGGAAGATAAAAAGAAGCTATACTCTGAACCGGTTTATAAATTTAAGGTACGTGACAAAGAAATAAGTATTCAAACACATACCGAATCGCTTTCACACACTCAGGTTCCAAAAGTATCTCTTCCGAAATATAAATCTTGGGGAGAAATATTAAAATGGATTTTGCAAGAAAATGTACCGGGAGAATTTCCTTATGCAGCTGGTTTATTTCCTTTTAAAAGAGAGGGCGAAGACCCAACAAGAATGTTTGCAGGTGAAGGCGGACCTGAAAGAACAAATAAGCGTTTTCATTATGTGAGTTTAGGGATGCCTGCTAAAAGGCTTTCTACTGCTTTTGATTCTGTGACGCTTTACGGTAACGACCCAGATTACAGACCCGATATTTATGGTAAAATCGGTAATTCAGGTGTTTCTATTTGTTGCTTAGATGATGCCAAAAAGTTGTATTCAGGTTTTGATTTAGCTAATCCAAAAACATCAGTTTCCATGACTATAAACGGTCCAGCACCTATGCTTTTGGGATTTTTTATGAATGCAGCCATTGACCAACAATGTGAAAAATACATTTTAGAAAATGGATTGGAAAAAGAGGTAAAGGTAAAAGTTGAAGGATTTTGGAAAGAGAAAGGGCTAGAACAGCCAAAGTATAATGGTAATTTACCGGAAGGAAATGACGGTTTAGGGCTAATGCTTTTAGGAACTGCAGGTGATAAAGTATTGCCTAAAGACGTTTATGAAAAAATAAAGACAGAAACCTTATCAAGTGTTAGAGGAACTGTTCAGGCCGATATTTTAAAAGAAGACCAGGCGCAAAACACTTGTATCTTTTCTACTGAGTTTGCCTTACGTTTAATGGGTGATGTGCAACAATACTTCATTCAAAAAAATGTTAGGAATTTTTATTCTGTTTCTATTTCGGGTTATCACATTGCGGAAGCGGGTGCAAACCCAATTACCCAGTTGGCTTTTACATTAGCTAACGGATTTACTTACGTAGAATATTACCTGAGCAGAGGAATGGATATTAATAAGTTTGGTCCGAACTTATCGTTCTTTTTCTCTAATGGTATTGACCCGGAGTATGCAGTAATTGGTAGAGTAGCCAGAAAAATTTGGGCGAAAGCATTGAAGCATAAATATGGCGCAAATGAAAGAGCTCAAATGTTGAAGTATCATATTCAAACATCAGGACGTTCTTTACATGCTCAGGAAATTGATTTCAATGATATCAGAACTACACTTCAGGCATTGTATGCTATTTATGACAATTGTAATTCGTTACATACCAATGCATACGATGAGGCCATTACAACTCCAACGGAAGAATCTGTTAGAAGAGCAATGGCAATTCAGTTAATTATAAATAGAGAGTTAGGATTAGCAAAAAATGAAAATCCACTGCAAGGTTCATTTATCATTGAAGAATTAACAGATTTAGTAGAAGAAGCAGTATATGCAGAATTTAATAGAATTACTGAAAGAGGCGGAGTATTAGGAGCTATGGAAACCATGTATCAAAGAGGAAAAATACAAGAGGAAAGCTTGTATTATGAAACGCTAAAACATACCGGTGAGTTTCCGATAATTGGTGTAAATACTTTCTTGAGCTCAAAAGGTTCGCCTACTATACTTCCTAAAGAAGTTATCCGTGCTACTGAAGAAGAGAAAAAATATCAGATTGATATGCTGAATAATCTTCATAAATATCATGGTGAAGAGGCTGAAAAGGAGTTGAAAAAACTTCAGAATATAGCTATTCAAAATGATAATATGTTTGAGGCATTAATGGAGGTTACAAAGGTTTGCTCACTTGGACAAATTACCAATTCCTTGTTTGACGTAGGCGGGCAATACAGAAGAAATATGTAATGAAAAAAGCTATTGGCTTATATTTATTTATTTGTCTGGCGGTATGTACTTCATTTGCATATAACCAAAATAGGTTTGATTCACTCAATATAGCTTTTCGTGAAGCAAAGTCTGACCAACAGAAAGTTGATATATTATCTGAGCTTTTTAATGAGGTAAAGTACAAGGATAAAACAAAGGCTATTTATTACGGCATGAAAGCTATTGCTGCTGCCAAAGCTGTCGGAAATCATTCTAGTGAAATAGATTTATACAATAATATTGGATTACTTTATAAAGAAACATCCGATTATACTAAAGCTAGAGAACTTCATCAACAAGCTTTAGAAATAGCAAAATTAATAGATGATACCAGTAAAGAAGCGACTACTTTATTTTACATTGCTAATGTTGAATACTATCAGGGTAATTATGCTGAGGCAAGCAATTACTATGTAGATGCAATGTCGAAATTTAATTCAGTAACTAATATTGAAGGAGAAGCAAAAGCTTTAAATGGCTTAGGAAATATTTATTTTTCTCAATCAAACCATGTAAAAGCCAAGGAATATTACTTAAGACTTAAAAATTTACTAATTAAAAATAATGTAACTAAAGGTCTTGAGATAGCTTATAATAACCTGGGTTTAATATATCTTCATGAAGCTAAAATTGATACAGCCATACAATCATTTAATCAGGCCAAAAATATTTATCTAAAACGGGATGACTTAAACGGAGTATCAACTTCATACAGTAATATTGGTTTGGCTTACCAAGAACTAAAAAACTTTGCTCAGGCTATTGATTATCATGATAAGGCACTAGCTATTAGGCGAAAAATTAAAGATAAGTTTGGTGAGAGCATCAGTCTGTATAATATAGGTGAAATATATTTTCACAAAAAAGAATACCAAAAGGCTTTGGTAAATATTGATTCTAGCCTGACTATCGCAAAAGCCATAGGCGATATAGAAGGGATTAAATATGCTTATGATTTATTAACTAAAGTTTATGAAGAAAAGGGAGATTATAAAAAGGCTTTTGAAGCGAACAAACTTTTAAATCAAGTAAAAGATAGTATTTATAACTCAAAAAATTCAAAAATAATTGCTGAGTTTGACGCTAAGTATAGAAATATTGAGCAACAACGGGAGATTGATTTACTAAATAAAAACGAGCAACTAAGAAGCTTGGAGTTGAGCAAGCAAAAACAACAGCAAAACTTTTTATGGTTGGGACTTTTATTGTTACTTATAATAGCATGTATTCTATTGTTTTTTATCAGCCAAAAGAATAAGAAAAATAAAATTATACTTCATCAAAAGAAAGAAGTTGAACTAAAGAATAAGGAAATTACGGACAGTATTAATTATGCTCAGCGAATTCAAAATGCATTGTTATCGTCTGAAGAACTCTTTAAAAATACTTTTAATGAGCATTTTATATTATTTAAACCAAAAGACATTGTAAGCGGTGATTTTTACTGGATTTCAAAAACCACTAAAAATGAAGTTTACTTTTGTGTGGCGGATTGTACGGGACATGGAGTTCCGGGTGCATTTATGAGTATGCTCGGAATCGCATTTTTAAACGATATTATTAGTAGTGAAAAAGAGCAAACGACAGGAGAGGTGCTTGATGAATTACGTCAAAAAATCACGTATCATTTAAGTTCATCACAGGTAAACGGTACTAATGATGGTATGGATATTTCACTATGTAAGTTTAATATCAACACTCATGAATTGGAGTTTTCAGGAGCAAATAATGCTGCTTACATAGTTTCTAATAACGAAATGATAAAGTTGAATGCAGATAAACAACCTGTTGGTTCGTTTGTAACGAATACAAAGAATTTTGTTACCCAAAAATTGCAATTAAAAAAAGGCGATTTAATTATGCTTTACTCTGATGGGTATGTTGATCAGTTTGGCGGAGAAAAAGGAAAAAAATTCAAAGTGAGTAGATTCCTTTCTTTGCTTGAATCAATTCTGCATTTACCTTTAACTGAGCAAAAAGAAAAACTGGAAAATACACTAGCTGAGTGGATGGGAAATAATGAGCAGATAGATGATATTTGTGTAGTAGGTCTTAAGGTGTAGTTTATTTTGGTGCATTTCTAAAGAGTAAAACAGCAATAATTCCATACAATACATTAGGTATCCAAACGGCAATCATAGGAGAAAAACCTGCATTGGTAGCAAAAGTTGTAGATACTTGCATAAATAGAATGTAAGAAAAGCTTAATAACAATCCCGCTCCAATATGTAAACCAATTCCGCCTCTTACTTTTCTGCTAGCAATGGAAACACCAATCAGTGTCAAAATAAATGTAGCAAACGGGAAAGCTCCTCTTCTGTATTTTTCAATTTCATAAAAAGGAACCTGTGCACTTCCTTTAAACTTTTCCGATGCAATGTATTTGTTTAATTCATAGTAGTCCATGCTTTCAATACTGTTGTCACGCTTTCCAAATTCATCAGGTGTAAATGTCATAACGGTATCCATCAAAGCACCTTTGGTTATAATTTCTCTGTCTTCTTTTATTTCTCTTATATGATAATTGTGAATTGCCCATTTGTTTTTTAACGAATCCCAACGAATGTAATCAGAGGTTAATTTTCTGGTCATCTCGCCTGTTTCGGCAAAAGTTTCTAATGAAAACTTATAGCCAATGTTGGAGATGTTATTATAGCTTTCAAAATAAATGTAGTCGTTAGGTGTGATTTGTCGGTGAATATCTTTATCGTAATTTCTATAAGGACTATTTCTTATATAGGCTTCTTCAAAATCTAACCTTACTTTATTTGCATTGGGTATCATAAAGTTGTTGAGATAAAATGATAAGCAAGCGATAACAGTTGAAGCAATTAAATAAGGAAGAAGAAATCTTTTAAAACTAACTCCCGATGCTAAAATGGCTACTATTTCTGTGCGATAAGCCATTTTTGAAGTGAAGTAAATTACAGAAATGAAAACAAACAACGGGCTAAACAAATTAGCGAAGTAGGGGATGAAGTTGAAATAATAATCAAAGACAATTGCCTCCAACGGAGCTTTCTTTTCAATAAAGTCATCCAGCTTTTCGGAAATGTCAAATACTACCGAAATGGATATGATTAAAAGTAATGAGAAGAAGAATGTTCCCAAAAACTTCTTAATGATATATATGTCCAGTAGTTTAATCATTTAATGAGTAAAGGTAACTATTTGGTAAACTCTATCTCCAATGCACATTTAAAATGACCTTCCGGACACTCTTTTTTGCCGTGCAAACCGCATGGTCGGCAAGAGAGTGGTTTGTTTATTTGAATAACGGTTGAATTATCACTTAATGGTCCAAAGCCAAATTCAGGAATAGTAGAACAATAAACAGCACTTACATTTGCATTTACGGCTGAAGCAAAATGTAAAGGAGCAGAATCATTAACATAATTCATTTTTGCATCTTTCATTAATGTAGCAGACTCCAAAAAAGAAAGCGTGCCACAGAGGTTAATTATTTTTCTGTCAATATTAGTGTTAACTATTTGTGTAGCTATAATATTGTCGTCAACTCCTCCAAGTAGGTAAATTATTTTTTCTTTATCAAGCGTTTGAATAAGCTCATTCCATTTTTCTATGGGTAACTGCTTGGTAAACCAAACCGATGAAGGCGCTATGCAGTAATAATCATCTTTTTTTAGTTTGTTTACTTTTTCAATGTCTTCAGCAGAAGGGTATAGTTTTGGCTTTGCTGCAATAGCATCCGTAAGATGTTCAATCAATTTTTGGTTTCTGTCCACCTCATGAACTCCGGGTTCTATTTTATGATTTACTTTTTGGGTGTAGAAACGAGAAAGCGGATTTTTATCAAAACCAATTTTGTGTTTTGCGCCTGACATAGCGGTAATCAATCCTGAACTAAAAAAGCGATGCAAATTAATTATCGTATCATACTTTTCCTTTTTAACTTCTTTTATTAATCGGTTGAGTTCTTTCCCTTTTGATTGTTTTTTATTCCAAACCAGAATTTTATTTATATATGGATGCTTGGAAAAAAGCGTGTCATTCGGTTTTTTAACCAATACATCTAGCTGAATATCTCGAAAAAAGGCGTGTAATTTTTCAAGTAATGCGGTGGCTAATACTACATCACCAATGAAAGCGGTCTGTATGACAAGTACTTTCTTAATAATTGTTGCTCAATATTTCTTTTTTTCGCTTACAACGTTCAATGGAATCAGAAGCTTTGTTAACGGCATCATTGTTAATGCTGTATCTTACCGAATCCTGATAATGACGAATTGCTTTATCATATTCTTCCAGGGTTTCGAACATAATAGCATATTCATTATAGATAGTCGCTTTATTGATTCCCGGTACTTTCAATGCTTTTTCTAACAGTTTTCCTAAATCATCATACCTCCCAAGTGTAGAAAGTAGAATAGCATAGTTATAATAAACGGCACGATACTCAGGCGAGTTCTCAAGTGCCAGTTTGTAATTTTTTTCAGCTTCTACATAGTTTTGATGCTTGGTTTCGTAAATAAAACCTAAATGATTGTAAGCTTTACCAAATTTGGGATTAGCAGTAATAATTTCATTTAAGGTTTTAATGGCTTGTTCAATGTAATTATCTTTTATATCTCTATCTGCTTGCTGAAGTAAAGTTTCACATTTATTGATATCCATAACTAAATATTTTTACGAATTTATTAATTAAACAGCAACTTCATGCTCTCTTAAAGCATCGTTTAACGAAGTTTTTAAATCGGTGCTTTCTTTTCTTTTTCCAATGATTAATGCACAAGGTACTTGGTATTCTCCGGCACTAAATTGTTTGGTATAGCTTCCCGGAATTACTACCGAACGCTCTGGAACTTCTCCTCTGTACTCCACAGGTTCATTTCCGCTAACGTCAATAATTTTAGTAGATTTTGTCAATACCACATTTGCTCCTAAAACCGCTTCTTTCTTTACATGAACTCCTTCTACCACTATACATCTTGAACCGATAAAACAGCCATCTTCAATAATTACGGGAGCCGCCTGAAGTGGTTCTAATACACCGCCAATTCCTACACCACCGCTTAGGTGAACATTTTTACCAATTTGTGCACAAGAACCAACCGTTGCCCAGGTATCTACCATAGTTCCGCTATCTACATATCCGCCAATGTTTACGTAAGATGGCATCATAATAACACCACTGGCTAAATAAGCTCCGTAACGTGCAACTGCGTGAGGCACCACTCTAACACCAAGTTCCTTGTAATTAGTTTTCAATTTCATTTTATCATGAAATTCAAACGGGCCTACTTCAATGGTTTCCATCTGGCGAATAGGAAAATACATTACAACTGCCTTTTTTACCCATTCATTTACTTGCCACTTGTCTCCAACAGGTTCAGCGACTCTTAGTTTACCTTTATCCAGAAGCTCAATGACTTCATTAATGGTGTTTTTTACTTCATCTGTTTGCAAAAGGCTTCTGTCATCCCATGCTTTCTCTATAATTGCTTTTATTTCGGTCATTTTTTTCACGTTTGAAGCTCCAAAATTAATAAACCATGTAATGAAAGGAAATTTTAGGGTGAAATAGTGAGTTTTTATCTCTTAAATTTTGTATTTAGTCTATCTCTTTGCTCTGTTGGGCTAAAAGTCTGAAAAAACTGAAACATAAGCTTTACTTTTACATATAAATAAAAGTAACCTTAACTATGGAAACCATGCAAGCCTTCAAATTACGTCCAACCGAATTAACCCCTGAGGTGGTCTTTAATTCTTCTAAAAATGTGTATCTAATATCAGGTAAATCATTAATGCCTGAACCGGATAATTTTTACAGACCAATAATTGAAGCGTTTGAAGTATTTACTTCTATTCCTCCCAAAGAAATTACTTTTATATTTTCTATTGATTACTTTAACATACCTTCTTTGAAAAGAGTAATGTTTATTCTTTACCGATTAAAAGATTTAAAGGATAACGGTTCTGATGTAAAACTAAAATGGAACTACAGTAATACTGATGCATTGGAAATGGGAGAGATGGCCGAAAAAATGCTTGGCTTAAATGTTACCTATTCTGAACTAAAAAGTGAAGAAGTAGAGCAGGTTGCTTAACCTACTCCTTAACTACCTTTCCGCTTTGGGTTTCTCCTAAAGCATTAATCAACTTATAGAAATAAATTCCACTGTTTAATCCGTTAAGGCTAATACTAGTATTAGCTTTTATACTTTTTGTTAAAACGGTTTTGCCCGTTACATCATACATGGTTAACTGACCTGCCGAAGAAAACGAAAGAACATCTTTAGTTGGGTTAGGATAAGCAGTTGTCTTTTTTTCTTGAATAACATCTGCTATACCTACATTACAAGAGGTAGCACAATAGGTAGTAGTAGAAGAAATAGTGCCGGTATTAAAGTCAATACCACCTGAATTAGCATCACAATAATCTCCGCTGCCGTTAATGGCACCTGAGTTGTAGGTTTGTCCGCCAATACACCATCTTCCGTTGCCGTTACTGGCATCACTATTAAACCAGTCACCGCCAACAGAAATTAAAATGTCATTTAAGAAAGTGGCGTCCATATTAGCAGAATCTCCGTTAAAGAATGTTCCGCCAATATTCATCATAAAATGATTCATAAAGTTTTCTGAATTCCAAAAATCATTGTTTACCTGAATGAAATCATGGTTATGAAATACTCCTGCATTATAAAGCGAATCAGTTACTACTTTACTTCCTACATTGTTGTGCCATAATCCGTCTGATAATATTAACGGAGCAACAATTGAGTCTGAACTCATCAATGTTCCTCTTACACCCAATGTGTCATTTACATAAAGCTTACCCTGGTTGTTGAATGTTGCATTACTATCAATGTAAAGTAATATGCTTGAAGTAAATCTACCTTTATTCATGTATGCCGCAGTTGAGTTAGAGAACGCTACACGTGACATTTTAAAGGTTCCGTTATTGGTGAAGTTTCCTCCAAATACTCCCAGGTTTCTTGGTGTAGCATCTTCTATTAATGAAGCACCTGTGTTAATAGTAATTCCGCCTGAAGTATAAGCAAAATCAGTATCCATAATTACATTATGATTGACTACAATATTTTCTCCGGGCATTGGAATACAAGTACAATCCCAGGTTAATGGGTTAAGTGCGTTTCCGTTTGCAATTGAAGTTCTGGTTTGGCTAAACCCTAAAGTGCTAACCAATAATAAAGGAAGTAATAGTTTCTTCATAATGAATTATTTAGATGCTAAATTAAGATTTTGAAATTAATCGAACAAACATTGTTTGAGACTCTCCAATTCTTCTACCTTATCAGGGTAACCTAGTTTTTCGTAGGAAAGAATAAGATTATTAATACATCTATTGATAATGGTAAGATTATCGGCAGGTAAATAATGCTCCGGCAATAAATCCAGATTGAGTTGTTTCAGAAACTTATCAATGTCTTTATCGCTAAACACATACCCTAGACTAAAAGTATTGATGTAAAAAAGAATGTCTTCTCGCTTTACGGCTTTTAAGTCGTAAATTCTTGACTGAGAAATGTAACACATTACAAAGTGTTGAGGCAGGTTTACTCCGTAAACGGGTACGCCAAGGCTCTGGCAGATAATCATGTAAAGCATACTTAACGTAAGCGGATTACCTTTTTTTGTTTCTATTAAATTATTGATGTAACAATTTTGCGGAGCGTGATAATTGGTTTTGTTTCCGCTAAAACCATGTACATCAAAAAAGATATGATTGATAACTTTTATTTTTTCAAGAGCGGTTAAGTTGTCGTTTAGTTCTAACCAAATGTCTTGCGTAACCTTTTGAATGACTTCATTGATTTTTGTTTCGTCTAAATCAGGATATTGATACCTTGAAACAATTAAAGCTCCTGTGAGTAAGTCTTTTTCATTGGTTTTACTCCATTCACGTAACGCATTTTTTACATTCTGGAACTGTATTTCATGAATAAGGTTCTCAATTCGTTGCTGAAAAAATGGGTTGAAGGAGTTCTCCCATGCATGCTCTAAGTTAGGGATAACATTATCGCCCATATCTAATATCTTCCCCTTGATTTGTGTGTAAACATTATCATCAGGGTCGTCTAAAAGACTAATTAATGCTTGAATTTCCTTTTCAGTCATTACCCAAATATACGGACTAAGCCCAAGAAGAGTTATACAGGGATTTCAAATTATGAACGTCAGGCTGTTAATCTTTGCAGGGTATTCTCTATCAGTTTATCGATAGTAAGCTGATAATCTTTACTAAAGGTTTTTGAAAAACGATTGGCAATAACGGCACACATAGTACAGGCATTATGCCCCATTAATTTAGATAAACCATACAGCGCAGAAGTTTCCATTTCAAAATTGAGCACTTTGTTTCCTTCATGTTGAAAGGCTCTCAACCTCTCGTTAATATCAGGTACTTTTAGGTCCAGTCTTACTTGTCTTCCTTGCGGTGCATAAAAGCCACAGGCTGTTGCAGTAATTCCTTTTATATATCCTTTACCTAATTTATCTACTAAAGCTTCATTTCCTTTTATAATATATGGTCTTGCCAGTTCTTGTGGCCAATTGGTCTGTTCAATAAACGCATTATTAAGAGTGGTTTCTTGGCTACTATATTCAGGCGTATAAAAATTTAAAAGTCCATCTAGTCCTAAACCATATTCGGAAACTACAATGCTGTCCACAGGTATATCTTCTTGTAAAGCGCCTGATGTTCCCAGTCTGATAATATTAAGTGAAGTTAGTTCACTTTTAGGTGCTCGTTTTTCAAAATCAATATTTACCAGTGCATCCAGTTCATTCAAAAAAATATCAATGTTATCGGTACCCATTCCCGTACTAATGGCACTTATTCTTTTGCCGTTGAAATAGCCGGTATGTGTTAAGAACTCTCTGTTGTGTACTTCCACTTCTATTTTATCAAAGTGTGCCGAAACTTTTTTAACCCTTCCCGGGTCGCCTACTATAATAATATCATGGGCAATTTGCTCAGGGTGTAATTTTAGGTGATAAATACTTCCATCTTTATTGATTGGAAGCTCCGATATTTTAATTTTGTTGTCCAATACTGTAACTTTACGGTGAAAGGCTAAAAATATGAATAATAAATCCAACATAATACTTGTACCGATAGATTTTTCAAAGCAATCGCTTATTGCGTTACGTCAATCATTTAATGTGGCACGCTTAAATAAATCGAGCATTACCTTATTGTATGTGTATGAGGAGTTAAACCCGGTAGTGCGGTTAGTTTCTACTGAAAACTATAAAGAGATTAGGGTGAATTTGATGGAACGGTTAAAGAACTTAGCCAAAGCTACCAAGAAAGAAAGCGGACTGGAGATAAACTGCAAAATAGTAAAAGGAAAGCCCCACAAAAAAATTGTAGATGTAGCTTACGAATTAGGAGCTACCATGATAGTGATGGGAACCAGAGGAGTGTCTGCACTAAAGAGTAACTTTATTGGCGCTACTGCACTAAGAGTAGTAAAAACAGCCCCTTGTCCGGTAATTACCATCAAAGGAAAAAAGCACAGAAAAGGATGTAAAACCATTATTGTTCCGTTAGACCTTACCAAAGAAACATCTCAAAAAGTAGAAAAAGCAATTGGGCTTGCTAAGTATTTTAACTCTACCATTCGTTTAGTTTCGTTTATAGGGCAAGAAGAAAATTATGAGATAGAACGAATGAAAAATCAGCTGTTGTATGCTGCTATGAAAATAGATGACCAAAAAATGGAGCATGAAGCAGACTTGGTAAAATATCTTAAATCTGATGAGTCTATTGCCGAAGCATTGGCTGATTATGCCAAACATTTTAAAGGTGATTTAATTGCCATTATGACACAGGAAGAAGAAAGCCTTTCTAAATACTTATTGGGCTCGGCCGCACAAGAAATTATAAGAACTTCCGATATTCCCGTACTGAGTATCCGACCGGAGTATAAGAAGTAAAGTGTAGTCATCCAGATTTATTTTAACACAATTTTACATTTAGCCATATACTAAAACCAAAAACAGCTTCGTTTATACTTTTGCATTTGTAGATGTTGGGTAATAGAGAGAACTAATGAATAAGTATAACCATTCATTTTGCCCAACAAATGAAACTAAAGAAAAAAGGAGGCCAGTTATGGCACCATATTCTAATTTGTCAAGCACCCTAAGTTCGGGTGATTACAACCAAATAATTAATCGTATTAATGCCATTAAAAGTGCATTACCGTTTTTAATCAACCTTACGGTAGATGAGCGGGTAAAATCATTAAAGCTGGGCGATAAAAGTGTTGCCTTTGTAAGTAAATGCCTGGAATACGCTACGGCACACCCTAATCTGGTGCCGCCTTACTTAAATGTGGCAGAATTTCAGAAAGACCATGACTTACGGGAGCAACTGCTGCATATTATGCGTGAGCTAAACATGCTTACAGAAGCCATTGATGATACGATAATGGCACTGGGCAAAGAAGAATTTGAACAGGCGTTGCTGTTTTACAATAGTGTAAAGCAAGCCATGAAAGGAAATGTACCCGGCTCTGATGCCGTATATACCGATTTAGCTAAACGCTTTAGTGCATCTTCTCCGACTGATGGTACTATTGATGACGAAACACCCGAACCTACTCCGGGTTCGTAGCAAGAATCTCTATTCTCCAAATGCAAAAAGCACCGCTTGTGTCTGACCATGACCTTGCGGTGTTTTTTTTGTGCGTATTTCTTAATGTAGGCTAAAGTGTAAAGTATTAAGATTATATTTCTTTGTATATAGATAGAATCACCACCCATCCCTTCCCGAAATAGATTCGGGACAAGCTCTCAAGGAGGGAAAGTCCTCCCTTAAGGGAGGATAAAGGAGGGTGAAAGATGCTTTATAACTGCCTTTTCACCCTTTGAGGTTCGGCACCGAACCTCTGAGCATCAAAGCCGACACTTTTTGGGGTGGAGTTCGACCCTTTGAGGGTGGAACGAGACCCTCTGAGGCTCAAGCCCGTCCCTTGAAGCATCGAAGCCGACCCTCCAAGCATTGAAGTTGACCCTTTGAAGGGTGGACGTTGACCCTCTGAGCATCAAACGAGACCCTCTGAGGGTGGAAATTGACCCTTTAGGGGGTGGCTACCGACCCTCTGAGCATCGACACCGACCCTTGGAGGGGTGGAGGAGAGAGTTAAAGGTTACTTATTTGGAAATAGGTTTATATATTACCATTTCTCCTTTTTTAGTAATATAATATTCTACCTCTCCTGTTTTAATATTAAGCTTATCTTGAATAATGTTATCTGGTGTTGAATCATTTAAAGGTATATATTTACCATTTGAAATCGTTGTATAACCTTTTTTACTGACAAACAAAAAAGTAGAGTTATCTTCAGGTATAGGTTGCCAATAAATTTTTTGATATACCAAAGTACCATTCTTATAATCTTCTTCTTTTGCTAAACTTCCATCTTGAGTATAGGTTTTAAATGAGCCGTTAAGCTCTCCATTTATATAATTACCTTCTGCCCATAATTTTCCAGATTCATAAAATGCTTTATAATCCCCATTTAATTTTCCTTCTTTATAAGTATAAATAAATTGAGTATTACCGTTTAAGTATTTATATTCTTTTATACCATCTGATGGTTGGCTTTGACAGCTTTGAATCAAAGAATAAGTTATTGTAATGATTAAAGTTGCTAAGATTTTTCTCATATATTCATTTGCTTTTTAAGTAAAGTAAAATTACATGAATTTATATAATTATAGATAAACAATCAAAAAAGGCGTAGAAAACTCTACGCCTTTGGGTTGTTTTGGTGTCATGCTCATCACCCTTCGACTCCGCTCAGGGTGACAGAAGTTAATTATTTATTTCAACAATAGTTTTTCATTTAATCTACCGCTAGGGGTAGTAATTTGCAAGTGGTAAATACCTTTAGCAAAACCGTTAAGGTTAATGGTTTGGGTATTGCCACCTGAATTTAAGTTTACGTTGTTTTCCATTATAATTCTTCCTGTGTTGTCCATTACACGGTAAGTAGCATTTTGGCTATTAAAGCTGTACAATGAAATGTTAAACACATTTTCAGAAGGGTTAGGATATACATTTAGCGAAGTCATGCCCGGGTTGTTTTCTCCTACCAGCATACTAATGTTAATGTCGTCTAACGCCATATCTCCTCTGTAACCTGTGGCAGTTATTCCTCTGAAACGTACGGAAATTTTTCTACCAATGTATTGGCTAAGGTTAGCAGTTCCTAATTGCCAGCTGTTTCCTTGATTACCACTGATAGCGGTAACAATATCGTTTACCCAAACACCGCTGTCTAATACATCTATATGCAGGCTTCCCATATCAGCACCATTCATGTGGTATCTAAAGGTTAGGTTAGCAGATAAAGCTGTCGTTAAATCAATACAAGGAGAAACAAGGTGAGCTGTTTTGTTGTCGCAACCGTTACTTGCCTCTAAGTAAACATAATTACCTGATGCAGTTCCCGGGTTGAAATCTGCAGCCGGACCAGTATTGGCAGAAGGTGTTCCGCCTTCGTCTGTTCTCCAGTCAATATCATCAACTACCATATTAGGGTCGTTAACCCATCCGTTTGCCATATTACAAGTTGTTGCTTCGCAATCATAGTTAGTAGAGCAAAGCGTAAATGATTCAAAGTTTTCTGACAATGGTGGAACTACCGGAGTAGATGATGTGATATTTACGGTTACTGTTGCAGTATCGTTATATCGGTTTTGGTCGTTACCAAGGTCTGCCCATATTTCAAATACGTGCGCTCCTTGACCTGAAATGGTAGCTTGTTGTGCAAAAGTATGTGTACCCGAAGCACTTGGTGCTAATGTTCCGCTATAAGTTTCATTAACAATAGTACCACCGTTTACTCTGTATTTTACAGGGAAGTTGCTGGCACTGTTTTGTCCTGTATTCTGAACATTAATACTTACGGTAATTGGTGCAATGGTTTGGCAGTCGGATAAATTAGTAGGCGTAGGAGAAGTAACAGCCGTAAGGTTAATATCATCAGAAATAGTACAGTTAATAAAGTTAGCCGCTTTTCTGATGGCAATGGCTCTTCTGCCTTCTGCTCCGTTAGGTCCTAATGCTTTAACACTTATCCAGTATTCATTAGCAGGGTTAATGCCTTTATATACATAGGTATTACCTGTAGAAACACCCACAGAGTCCATATATTTTACTCCTAACATGCTAGCTTCATAAGCAGTAGCTCCTGAAACGGTATTCCATTGTAATTCCATAGAATCAGGGCAAACCCAGTTTAATGTTAAGTTAGTAGGAACACCAATGATAGAGAAGTTGGCCATACTTGTATCGGCAGTTGCTCCTCTTGAAATTCTCATTAAGGCTTGACCCGTAACTGTGGTAGGTACAGTCCAGTTATAATATCTTCTATTTCCGGCAATAGATGTGCTGATAGTGTTCCAGCTGGTTCCGTTATTAGTAGAATATTGTAAGGTAAAGTTACCTGTGTTGCTAAGTGCATCCCATCTGATGGTTTCTGTTTCACCGGGAACAAAATGTTCTCCGCCAATCGGGTAAGTTAATACCACATCATCTTTCATAAACTCATAAATCACATAGTATTTTTGTGGTCCTTGAGGAATAGATGTTCCTGTTACGCTAATGGTATAGGTTCCTGCCGCAGGGTTGTCTATCGTAACTTGCTCGGCATTATTTAAGGTATCTACTTTTCTGGTAGCATTTGAATTTAATGCTGTTGCATTAGGTGTTGGGTTTAATACCCAAGGCATATAAACTGTGCTGCTAGGAGCAGTAACGGTCATATCAATATCATTTACTAATGCTTTACTTACACCCGGAGATGCTTCATAATCACTCCAATATACCATTACAAATAATTTACCTGTTCCTGCAGGAACAGTAATGTTGTGTGTTCTGTTTTGAGAATTAGTAACTGTATTAGATAAAAATTGATTGCTTTCTAATACTTCAATTGCTCTTCTGGCATTAACTCTTCCGTATCCATAAATATAATCCGGTCCGGGATTTCCTAAATCATCTGCCGTATTCATAATTAAGCCTTTCATTAATCCTGCATCAGGGTCGGCATTTGAATTTAATGCTCTGTAAGCTTGGTAAAGCTGAGCTAAAGTTCCTGAAATTCCAGGGCAAGCCATAGAGGTTCCGGTAAGGCTGGCGTAGTTATAGTTTTCTTGTGTTGAATAAACACTTGTTCCTACCGCACATATCTCAGGTTTAACTCTACCATCATGTGCAGGGCCTCTACTACTTGAGCCTGCAATAACATCAATATAGGTAAGGTTTCCTGTGGCAATAACATTTTTACCTACTTTGTGTCCGCCTGTTATGTTTCCCCATCCTGAGCCGGCTCCATAACTACAGTTTGAAGTTCCAGAATTACCTGCAGAAAAAACATGAATTAGTGATGCGTTTTGTCTGGTTTGTTGGTCTAAGGTTTGAGAAAAAGTGGTATATCCTGCATTACAGCCATTACTGTATGAAGATGAAGTTATTTTTACACCCGGAGTGTTATATTGATTTGGTGCATCATATAAGTTATTGGGATAATCATACACCATCATGTCAGCACCAAAGGCACTTCCTCTTCCTTTTGGGTCAAGGTTTCCAGCTCCGGCAATAGTTCCTCCGCAGTGGTCTCCATGATTCCCGCCAAAATTATTTGGAGTTGGAGATTGGTCTAATCTTCCTTGAAAATCAATGTGTGGACCTAAAGTTCCGTCATCACCTAAAGAAACCCAAACACCGGTTCCGTCATACTTTCTTCCTCCCGGATAGTTAGAGGCTAGGTTGTTTGTTCTGTGATTGGTTCTTCCCGTATAGTTTTCCGGCTCAGCTGGAGGGTCGGTAGTTTCTATAAATGATATAAATGGTAATGCCACCAGTTTATCAATATCAGCAATTTTACACTCTAATCTCATTAGATTACTGTAGTCATATCTGTCGTAAACTTCATATCCTAAAGAGCTTAGCATACCTTCTACTTCATCAAGAGTAGTTATGTTTTTTTGAATGGCAATGTTTAGTTTGATTCTGTCTTTACCAACAACTGCCCATTCAGGATAGTTTTTGTGATATAGGTAGTGATTTAGTTTTAACTCTGCTGTTAGAGGATAGACTGCTCTAATATTAAAGTTTAATAAATCAGCATTGTTAAAGTTTTTAGAAACAGCAGCAATATAAGCATTACTTGGAAGGTAGTTTAATAATTCTAAACCGCTGTTTTTAAGAATAGCTTTTTCCTGATTAGAAGGAAGCACATTGAATTGGACTATTCTATAATATTTGTTGTTGTATAACTCCTGTGACTGAATTTTTTCCAAAGAGGAAACATAATTATCAATATTTGGAGTAAGTTCTACTTTACCGGCTTGCATTAGAATATCAAAATTCTGTTGAGCAAAGGAAATGGTTGTAAATAGTATTAATACTGAAGTAATTAAAGTGTAAGTTTTTCTCATTTTAAAATATTTTGATGAAAATTACTCATTTATGATGATGAAAGCAAATAGACCAGTTCAAAAAAATAACTAATATTTGTATCCTAATATGTATAACGATAGGGACATAATCAACGATTTTTTTCAGTGGGATGTAAAAAACTGGAGTAAGGCTTTGCCTGTATGGGAGAAAAATGTTGACTGGAATAAGTGTACAACTGCTTTGGCAATAGGAGAGAGAGATGGAGGCTTGAGTTTATGGCTAGCAAAGAAGGGGATAAATGTTACCTGTACTGATTTAAACGGTCCTTCTGATGAAGCGAAGAAAATGCATCAAGCTTATGGAGTTAGTCATTTGGTAAGCTACGCTAATGCTAATGCTATGCAGCTAAACTATCCCGATGCTAGTTTTGATTTGGTTGTGTTTAAGTCGGTGATTGGCGCACTTAGTACTTCAGAAAATCAACAGACAGCTATAAATGAAATGTTTAGAGTGCTTAAACCGGGAGGATTTTTGATTTTTGCCGAAAATACTTCGGCTAGTTTTCTTCATCAATTTGCAAGGAAAAGATTTATTAAATGGAGCACATATTGGCGATATCTTGAAATCCCAAAAGACCTAACCTTTTTTAATTCGTTTAAATTGATTGATAAAAATATGGTGGGCTTTTTCGCTGCATATGGAAGGAGCGAAGGCCAACGAAAATTCTTATCCTATATAGATTGGATTTTCAGTCCTATAATTCCTAAAAGATGGAAATACATACTCATTGGAGTATATCAAAAGAACTAAATTTTTAAATCTCCCCAGCGTTTTAATTGCTTGAAAATCCCGTTAGATAAACAGCTAGTATCTATATAAGAAATTTTATCGTTAGATTTTTTTTGAACTTTTCTTAATTCACTGTTTTCGTACTCTTTTGATTTGTATTCCTTCCAAAACATTTCTTCGGGAGTGCCATCATATAGGTTATTCTTTTTAAGTTCTTGTAGAATAAGTTGATTAATATTTTCTTGTTTTGCTGCCTTAGCCAAAACACCAACAACTAGCAACACTTTTTCCGGAAACAGTTTTTTAAACCCTTCAAAAGAAGCATTTGATACTCTATGAAAAATAGGGTGTTTAATAAATCGTAAATACGAAAAGTCACTTAGTATTTCAGATTTATTACAGATAATGAAGCAATGATATATTTCTTTGTCAAATCCTACCTTAAGTTTTAATGGTTCACTTTTAATAGTAATGTCTGCTTCAAAATTGTTGGGAAGTAGTAATCTATCGCATTTAATTGATTTACTTTCACTAATTAATTCAACCGATTCATTATTGGAGATAATTTTTTTTACATCTAGTTGTTCAATTTTAATATCCTTACTAGTTTTAATTTTATCGATTAGTTTTGAGGTAAGTTCATTACATCCATTTTTTGCATAGTAATAGTCTACTTTTCTAAAAAACAGCTTGTTTTTGAGAAAGTAAACACCTTCACTAAATAGCGTGTAAAAATTTAATTCTTTTAGGTGCTTTAATGAACGTAAAAGAATTACGGGAACTTCTTTTCTATTATAATGAAGCTTAATGTTGTTCTTTATAAAAAGTGGATCAGGTTTAAGTTTTTCTAATTCTACTCCAATATTTCTTTCTATAAATTTGTATGAAGATTGGTTGTATTCCCATATATGACAACCTAATTCAATATTATTGTATTGTTTGTGAGAGAATGTTTTCCATGCACCTCCTAATTCAGGATTTTTTTCAATGATAGTTACTTTTTTTCCAATATTGGCTAGATGTATTGCTTCTAGCATCATTATCGGACTGCTTCCTATAACTACAACATGTTCCATTGATTGGTAAAAATAAAAAAACACCCCACAATGAGGTGTTTTTCATATAACTATATGCTAAATATTTACTTCAAATAAACTCTAAAAGATTTCATTCCTTCTTCATTAGAGACTTGTACTAAGTAAACACCGTTTACTAAATTAGTTGTTTGAATTTCTTCTCTGGTTTGCGTTAAATTACCTTTCATAATTTCTTTACCTGAAAGGTCAAGAACTTTATATGAAGTATTTACTAATGTTCCTTTGTTTTCAATTACAATTGATTTGTCAAAAGAATAAACCTTGAAATCACCTTTATTGCTTTCTTCAATACCAACACCTGAATTACTCAATGTGAATGTAGGAGATCCTGCTGATATTTCCGGCTCGGTAGCATTGATGCCATCATGCATACTTAACACAAATATTTTATAGTTTACTCCATTAACGATGGCATTACCATCAATATCCAATAAACTGGCATTAAGCATGGCATTAAAGTTAGCTCCGTTAGGAATGTGTTTTTGGTATCTTGCTGGTACAATAGTTTTAGCAAAAGAAGTAGTCATTAATCCTGCTTGACTAGCTTCTACTACAAATATTCTGTATTCAGAAACTTTAGTTTCGTCAACAGCTTTGTTAAATTGACAGTGAATATCAGAGGCATTGTTATTATTAGCCATATCCATACCTGTAGGTGTTAATGCAGAACTAGACTTAATATTACCCATATCACCAGCTTTAATACCAATACCCGGGCATGTTTGGAAAGCATAATCTTTAACCGTGTAGCTATTTACTCCACCTGAAACATCTAATCTAACCCATCCATAAAGTGTATCTGTACTTACAACAACTCTTACACCTAAAAATTTATTACTTGCGTTTATAAAATTACCGGTAGAGTATCGGTTAGTACTTGTACTTGCACTATAAGAAGAAACAAACCTAAAATAAGTGTAACTATAATTAGCTAATAACTGACTGCTTGCTCCATTAAAACTTTGTGCTTTTGTGATTGGGTCATTTAGGTTAAGTGCTGCAGGGTAACCAGCAGATAAAACTTGGTTTCCAGCTGTCCCTAATGGTGATATTCTTAAACTATTAGTGGAGGAAACAAATCTTAAGTAGAAATAACTATACGAAGTTGAAGAAAAAGTAGTAGAACTATTCGTTTTACTAAAATTAAACTGAAAATCATTTACTGCATCATTATTGATGTCAATGTCAAATGAACCTGGATTGGTAAATACAGAATCAGGGTTGATATCAGTATAAGTAATTTGAGCATTTGCTGCGGGAGCAAGTGCAACAACCGAACCGGCCAAAGCACTATAGGCTTTTATTTTTTCAGAAAGAGTAGTTGATTTTTTCATGTTCTTAAGTACTTTAAGTACACAATCTTACGATTTTTATTTCAAAAAAAAAAGAGCCTAAATACTTAGACTCTTAAGTTGTATTATTTATTGAAAAGTTTACTTCAAATAAACTCTAAAGGATTTTGTTCCTTCTTGGTTAGAAACTTGCACTAAGTAAATGCCGTTTACTAAGTTAGTTGTTTGAATTTCTTCTCTAGTTTGAGTTAAATTGCCTTTTATAATTTCTTTACCTGAAAGATCCAGAACTTTATAAGAAGTATTTAGTAATGTTCCTTTGTTTTCAATTACAATAGACTTGTCAAAAGAATACACTTTGAAATCACCTTTATTAGCTTCTTCTATACCAACAGCAGGGTTAAGCATAAAAGTTGGAGAACCAGCAGAAATTTCAGGTTCAGTTGCATTAATACCATCTGGAATGCTTAGTACAAATATTTTATAGTTTACCCAGTTAGTAATAGGATTACCGTCTGTATCCAATAAACCAGCATTAAGCATGGCATTAAAATTAGCACCGTTAGGAATATGTTTTTGATAACGAGCAGGAACAATAGTTTTAGCAAAAGAAGCCGTCATCAATGCAGCCTGACTTGCTTCTACCACAAAAATTCTATATTCAGAAACTTTAGTTTCATCAGCAGCTTTGTTAAACTGACAGTGAATGTCTGAAGCATCATAGTTATTAGCCATATCCATACCTGTAGGCATTAATGCCGGACTAGACTTAATATTGCCTTGATCACCCGCTTTAATTCCAATTCCCGGGCAAGTTTGGAAGGCATAATCTTTAACAGTATAGCTATTAACCTGACTAGATACATCCAATCTTACCCAACCATAAAGTGTGTCAGTATTAGCAACTACTCTTACACCTAAATATTTATTGCTCGCGTTTAAAAAATTTCCATATGAATAGGTTGATGAATAAGTATATGGGCTTCCATTCCATGTTGAATAGCTATACCTTCTGCTATATGAAGCCATTAACTGACTACTAGATCCTCTCCAGTAAGATTGAGAATTTGTTATCGGAGCATTTAAACTTAGTGCAGTGGGGTAATAAGAAGAATCTCCAAGAATTTGATTTCCTGCAGTTCCTAAAGGTGTAACTCTTAATCTATTCCTTGTACGAGAAGAAAATCCACTAGAATAAGAACTAGATGAGTAATAGTAATTCCAAGTACTAGAAGAAAAGAATTTAGTGAAATTAAACTGAAAATCATTTACCGCATCGTTATTGATGTCAATATCAAACGAACCCGGGTTAGTAAACACTGAATCAGGGTTAATGTCTGTATAATTTATTTGGGCATTTGCCGCAGGAGCAAGCGCTACAACCGAGCCTGCTAAAGCACTATAGGCTTTTATTTTTTCAGAAAGAGTAGATGCTTTTTTCATATAACTAGTTTAATCGGATGCTAATTTACTTCTTTTTATGACATAAAAAAGGGCTTTTATATAAAAGCCCTAAAATTTAATATTGCGTTAAAACTATTGAGGTGTTTTTACAAATGCTTTAATATTTAATACTGTAGTTGAAGGTTCAGTATTAGCCACTAAAGTAACTGTTTTGCTTTGTGCATTTTCTTGTTTTCCAGGGCTGTACACAACTTCTATCTCACCAGTTTTACCCGGAGCAATTGGTTCTTTTGGATAACTTGGAACTGTACATCCACATGATCCTTGCGCACTTGAGATAATTAAAGGGTTTGAACCTGTGTTTGTAAACTTAAATTTGTATTTATTTTCACTATCCTGCATTACTTCACCAAAATCATGGTCCATTTTTTCAAAAGTTATAGTAGTGGGTGGTCCTGCTGGAGCAGCTGGCTGGTCGTTATTTGGGTCAACTTTAATGCTTTGGTCGCCAAATGGGTTGTTGGGGTCATGGTCATGCCCGGCATGCGGGTCATTTAATGCATTTGGATTGGCAAATTGATTGTTGTTTACTGTTGCTTCAGTTTCATCAGAAGAATCTCCAGACATTAATTGATAGGTATTAAACACTGTTAAAACAGCTATCAATCCTAATAAACCTAATTTTAAATTTTCTTTCATTTTTTTAAAATTTTACCAAAGATATTAATTGTAACTAAAATCAAAAAGGAGAAGTTATTTATAACTTAATTTTTCCTTTTTAAATGTGTTGTCTTGCATTACTTCCAGAGCCTTGATATATGTTTCTGAAAGTGAGTTGGTGATTTCAAAATAAGCACTTGAATCCCAAATTGTTCTGGCTATAATGCCTTTGATTTGAGTGTCTATTACTGTTTTTGATTTTAAGTATTCATCTTCTTTGTATTCAACTCCTTTTAGTGCTGCAAACTCAGTAAATTCATTTGATATTTTATTATCAATAATGAAATTGTCTTTGAATAGCTCAAATGTCCGATATTTTTCTTTAATGCTTGTTCGGTTAACATCAAGATAGTTTAAAACAAAGTCATTAATAACTCCTTTTCTTACTATTTTGCTGTAATAACTAGATGTAAATGAAGTGTCAAGTGAAACAAATACATCTGGTAAAATACCACCACCACCAAAAACAATTCTGCCATTTGGAGTTTTAAATTTTAATGAATCGGGCATTTTTATACTGTCTTGTGAGTACATTTCTCCATGTTCCAACCTTCTTTGAATTTCTTTATAATAGTCATCTTTTCCATTTTCATAAGGTCGTTGAATGCATCTTCCGGTAGGAGTGTAATATCTTGCTGTTGTTAGCCTCACAACTGAACCATCCGGTAAATTCATAGGGCGTTGTACTAAGCCTTTTCCAAACGAACGTCTTCCAACAATTAAACCTCTATCATGGTCTTGAACAGCACCCGAAACAATTTCACTGGCCGATGCAGATGCTTCATCTATCATGATGACTAATTTCCCTTTTTCAAAACCACCTTTTGATGTAGCTTTATATTCTTGCCTTCTTTGGTTAACTCCTTCAGTGTAAACAATCATTTTATCATTTTCTAAGAACTCATCTGCTAAAAGCTGTGAGATGTGTAAATAGCCTCCACCATTTCCTCTTAAATCAAGAATAAGGTGTTGCATACCTTTTGACTTAAGATCGCCAAGAGCCTTCACAAATTCTTCATGAGTTTGTTTCGCAAAACGATTTACTTTAATGTATCCAATTTCGGGAGTGGCCATATAACTTGCATCAACACTGTAAATTGGTATTGCATCTCTTGTAATAGTATAATCTAAAATTTCGTTTTCACCTCTTCTGTATATTCCTACATTTACTTTCGTTCCTTTTTTCCCCCTTAGCTTTTCCATTACGTGACTATTCTTAATACCAATTCCTGCAACATTATCATATTCAATTTCAACAATTCTATCACCTGATCTTATGCCTAATTTTTCTGAAGGTCCACCGGAAATGGGCGATACAATTACTATCGTATCATCAACAATATTAAATTGAACACCAATTCCATCAAAGTTTCCCTCAAGCGGTTCATTCATTTTTTGTACTTCCTTTAGTGGAATATAATTGGAATGTGGGTCAAGTTCTTTTAACATCCCTACAATAGCATCTTCTACCAGTTTTTCTTCTTGAATGGAATCAACATACTGGCGTTTAATCTGCATAACAAGGTATTCAAATTTTTCTACACCGGCTTGACTATAAATTAAGTTAAAAGAGATAAGTGCTAGTAGGATAGATAGAGTCTTTTTCATGGATATAATTTTTCTTAAAGTTAACGATTATGAGATAACGATTGTTACGAAATTTCATAAAATGTGTTAAATGGTTTCTTTAGTTTGTATTAGTTTGCTTGTAATGCCTTGATTTTCATTTATTTGTTTGTATATTATTTTTTTGGCACAGCATTTGAAATAAGTATGGTAGGTTTAATTTAAAGAATGGAGGAACCAAATTATGAAAACAACAATTACAAAATTAGCTTTAGTTCTCCTAGTAGGATTAACAAGTTTAAACGCAAAAGCAAATCATCAGTTGTCTGATGTAAATATCAGGCTTTGGAATAATTCACCATTTTACATTGAGTTTGATTATCAGCGCTACAATACAAATGGTCTTTTCAGTCTTCAAAACGTAACTCCGGGTTATCATCAAGTAAAAATTGTACAACATTTTACTAATCCGAATGGTTATGGTAGCGGACATGTTAAAATTTTGTATGCCGGAAAAATTCATGTTCCTGTTGCTTCAAAACTTAGGATTAAAGTTCAGCCAAATCATCAGTTAGTTGTTGCTGCAACGCCACTTTACAATCAATATAACGGAGGTAATTGTGGAAATGGAAGTTATGGTGGAAATGGAAACTACTGGAATAATAATGGGTACGGACCTGGTGGTGGAAATAATGGAAATTGGAATAATGGTGGAAGTTACGGAAATAATGGAGGCGGATATGGGCAACCTTATTTTCAAGCTATGAATGAATATGAGTTTAATGGATTGTTAAACACGCTTAATAATGCAAGTTTTGATAACACAAGACTGACTATAGCAAGTCAAGCAATTATGAATAACTATTTAACCGTAAATCAGGTTAAAATAATTATGAATGTGTTTAGCTTTGAAAGCAACAGACTAAGTTTTGCTAAGAGTGCCTACGCTAGAACAATAGATAAGCAAAACTACTACTTGGTAAATGATGCTTTTAGCTTTAGTAGCAGTATTCATAGCTTAAACAATTACATCAATGGATTTAGCGGTTAATTTTAGCGGGTTAGCCGAAGGGTGAAAAGTTCCGAGCAGCGCTCGGAACTTTTTTATTTATTGGTAAGCTTAATAAAAATCGGTAAGTGGTCAGAATACCCTCCATGATAGGTGTTTCCACTATAAGTTCGGTTTGGTCTTAGGTCTTTGTATTTTGGATGTTCATACATCATCCATTCATAATTTAAAATATGAACTTGTGGCTCTTTTAATCTTAATTTAGAGTTATTCGAAAACATATTTTGAGAGATAATTATTTGATCTAGCATAGCCCATTCTCCCTGATAATTATGAGTGCCAACTTTATTTTTAGCTAAACTATACGAAACATTAAATAATTGATTTTCAGAAACTGTTGTGTCAGCTTTAAGATAACTTAAAATGCTATTGTTGAATGGAGAGTCATTAAAATCACCCATAATTATAATATTGGCGGAACTATTTTTTTCTAAAATAGAATCGACTTCTTTTTTTAGTGTTTTTGCCGCTGTTATTCTATTAATTTCTGACTCTTGTTCGCCACCCCTTCTTGATGGCCAATGATTTACAAAAACGTGAATACTTTCATTATTATATAAAGCCAACTCTACCATTAAAATGTCTCTAGTAGGTTTTCCTTCGGGTAGAGAGACACTTATTTTTTTTGAATTTTTAACTACCGCATATTTTTTCTGATAAATTAATCCTACATCAATCCCTCTTTGATCCGGACTATCATAATGAATGTATTCATAATCCCCCTTTTTTAAATTGGGTTGATTAATTAAATCTCTTAAAACTGTTTCATTTTCAATTTCACACAGACCGACAAAAAGGGGTAATTGCTTTTTACTTTCAGATGAAATTACTTTAGATAGATTTTGTAATTTGTGGTTATACCTAATAGAATTCCATTCTTTTTCAGCTGATGGTAAATATTCTTCATCAATAATTTCAGGGTCGTCAATAGTATCAAATAAATTTTCAACATTATAAAAACCTACTGAAAAAGTGGTAATCTTTTTGGGCAGTGAGAGTGCATGATAATCACTTTTACTTTGAAAACAAGAACATGCGTTTAAAGTAATTAGAAGTAGAGTGAATGTTTTCCACATATTGCTGAAGGAATTTATTGATAATGTTTGTCGATTATTTCTGCTAATTTTCTGTCTTTTTCGGTAACTGTGTTTCCTTCAGAATGAGTATGTAGCTTGATGGTTACTTTATTATATTCATTACTCCAGTTTGGATGGTGATTCATTTTTTCTGCCTCAATAGCCACTTTAGTCATAAAAGCAAAAGCATTTTTAAAGTCTTTGAACTCAAAAATTTTCGATAAACTATTATTTTCTTCCTTCCACATATCTTTTAGTTTTTTGCAAAAATAAAAAAGTCTCAATCAACGATTGAGACTTTAGTTTAAATTAAGATTAATTCTTAACGCATTTTTATGTCGTAAGTTTTTTTGCCAACAGTTACGGTTGCGTCATTATTACAACCTTCATTTCTGTCACCAAAATCAACGGTTCTTGTTTTTAATTCTTCGGGAACAATTTCAAGCGTTCCTTCTTTTATCCATCTACATCCTACTTGAATGATTAGAGGTTTAGTAACTTCAATCGTATAAGCTCTTCCTTCTCTTGTAATTCCTCCGCCATTTCCGGTTATTGAGTAAACATCATCAAATATTCCGCTTAACCCACTAGTAACCCAGGTTGTGCTCTCACCTTCTATCCACTCTCTATTTCTCGTAGATTCATGAGTGATAACATCAGACTCTGGAGTAGTTACTTTACCATCAACAGTAATTGAATAATTTAAGTTACCGGCACTATTTCGTCCGTTGTTTGTAATGGTTTTGATTCCTTCAACTTTATAATCGTTTACATAGTAGTTTTCTGGCGTTACCGTAATTTTTGTGCCTGCATCTCTATATTTTCCGGTAAAAACGGCTTTTATTTTCCCTCTTCTGTTTACGTTGTCGTTACCCAGACAGTTAGAAGTTCCAAAGTCAACAATCAGTGTTTTTGGAAAAGTTGTGTCAGGTAAATCAGGAGTTAAAGTTACGTTAGCACAATTCCCGAAAGAATATGCCCTTTCTTCTGAAAGTCTTAATCCTCCTTCATCTTCAGCGGCTTCATTTGTAATTTTAAAAATATCATCAAATGATGCTTCTGCAATAGAGTTGTCTTCAGAAGTGGTTGTTTCTTTGTTTAACTTTCTTTTTTTACATGATTCTGTTGTAAAAAGTAAAGTTCCTGCAAAGACTAAAATCAAAATTGATTTAATGTTCTTTTTCATTTTTTTAGTTTTAAAGCTAACTTAAACGTAAAATTACCAAAAAGGTTTTACATGGCTAAATTAAAGCTTGATTTGCACGATATCTATAACAAAAGTAATGCCATAGAAAGTGAGCTAAATAGGGTTATTAATGAGGCGGTGGATAAGAAAATTGAGTTGGTAGAAATAATTCCCGGAAAAGGCTCAGGTCAATTGAAAAAAACGGTGATTAGATTTTTAGAAAGAAAGGATATTAAAAAACTATATCACAGAATAGAGAAAGACTCCAAAAATTTCGGGAGAATTTTCGTTAGATTTAAGTTTTAAATCTTCTAACTTAGCCCAAAATTAAATTAATGTTTACTACCGGAAGGATAATATTTGCTATTTCGTTTATAATAGTTTTTGCAATTGGAATGGTAATCGCTTACAGAAAAGATGCTAAAAAATCTCCATGGTATTTTAAAGGTGCTACTGTATTTTGGGTAATTTTAATTTTAATTGTAGCAAATGTAATTTTTCATTTATTTGGAAAGAGTTAGAGGCTTTTTTCAACCTCAAGTGTCCATGCTTCCGGCTTTTCTTTGAATAATACTTTTGTTTTACTCCAAGTGGTTTTAAACAACTCTGAATGACGATAATTTTCTAATGATTCAGCTTTATCCCATATACTTCTTGTAAAAAATACTGATTTATTATCACTATCTTGTAATAGTTCTAATGATTGAACTCCTTTAAAGTTTCTTATTTTTTCACAAGACGAATTGAAAATTCTTTTAAAATCTTCAATTTTATCTTCTCTAAATTCCATTTTTACAAAACGAACAATCATGCTAATAGCTCCACTCTAATTACATCTCCTAATTTTAATCCTAATAGACCTTTTGCACTTCCTTTATTAATAGCTATTTCAATGGTTCCGGAAGAGCTAAAAAGAGCAACAACTTCTCCTGCCGTTACATCGCTATATACATCAGAAATTTTTTCGATTAAATACTCACTTCCTCTAAGGTAAATATTAAAAGGTCTGCCTTTCGTAAATTCTTTAAATTGCTGTTGAGTTATATTGGTAATTAAATTTCCATAATGGTCAATGTAAACAACAATACCTTTTAATACATTGTCTTCACTTACAGGAGTAAATACCGGTCTGGTAACATATTCTTTTGCTTCCGGCCCAAGCAATTCTATTGAGCCTCCTTTTGCTAAATAACAAGCTGCTTTTACTAAAACATCTTTAGTTAAAAAAGAGGAACTCAATGATGTTTCAGGTAATGCAATATTTACAATTTTGTCAGGCTTTTTTTCAAAAATAAGCGATAAAATGCCATTGTCGGCAGCTATAAAATAATGGTTGTTATAAAAAGCAGCTAAAAGTGGATTGTCAAGATCACCTTCAACATTAACTCCAATAATATGAACGGTGCCTTTAGGAAACGTATGAAAAGCGTTTTTTACTACAATAGATGTTTTGAGTAAGTCAAAGGGCGGAATAGCATGAGTAATATCTACAATATTAACTCCGGGTAATTGACTATAAATAGTTCCTTTAACTACTGCAAGGTAGTAGTCTTCATAACCTAAATCTGTTGTTAGTGTAATAAATGGCATTTTGCCCTGTTATTTTTCTAATTATTCTTTTAGACGAATCAAAATTAGTTATTTTCGTATTCCATTTTTAATATTTACTAAAGTTAATTAACAATTGAATCTTTGAAAGAAAAAGAAATTAAAATAACAACCGTTGACCCTGTTGAATTATTTGGTGTAAACGAATCACATCTAAAACTGCTAAGAGAATATTTTCCGACTCTAACTCTTGTTGCAAGAGGGGAAGTACTAAAGATAATAGGAAAGGCATCTGACATTAAGGTTTTTGAAAATAAATTTAAGTTGATAGTTGCTTACTTATTAAAATTTAAAGAGCTTACCACCAACAACATTGAACGGATATTGCAGTCGGATAATGATACGGCATCCAGAAATAATGAATCTTCAGATGAAGTACTTGTTTTTGGTAACAACGGATTAGTAATAAAGCCTAAAACAGCTAATCAAAGAAAGTTAGTTGATTCTTGTAAAAAGAATGATATGGTTTTTGCAATCGGTCCGGCCGGAACAGGAAAAACTTACATTGCCGTTGCTTTGGCCGTGAAGGCCTTAAAGAATAGGGAAGTAAGACGAATAATCCTTACAAGACCTGCTGTAGAGGCCGGAGAGAATTTAGGTTTTTTGCCAGGAGATTTAAAAGAAAAACTTGACCCTTATTTACAACCTCTTTATGATGGATTGAGAGACATGATTCCGGGTGATAAACTCCGTTCTTACATTGAAGAGGGTATTATTCAGATTGCACCATTGGCTTTTATGAGAGGGAGGACATTGGATAATGCATTTGTAATTTTAGATGAAGCTCAAAATGCTACTCAAAGTCAGTTTAAAATGTTTTTAACCAGAATGGGAAAGTCTGCCAAGTTTATTGTTAATGGAGATGTGTCTCAAGTTGACTTACCTAAAAATCAACCATCAGGCTTAATTCAAGCAACAAAAATTTTAGAAAAAATAAGCGGAATAGGTTTTATTTATTTTGATTCAAAGGATGTGGTTCGTCATAATTTGGTGAAGAAAATAATTGAAGCTTATGATACAAGTAAAATAGTATAAGATGCCAATGAAAGAAACCAATTTTCAATTTCCCAACCAGAGAAGCTTATATAAGGGTAAAGTTCGTGATGTATATAACATCAATGACGAAAAGCTAGTTATGGTGGTATCAGACAGGATTTCAGCATTTGATTGTATCTTGCCTAAAGCAATTCCTTTTAAAGGTCAAGTGCTTTGTCAAATTGCTACTTATTTTTTGGAGGCTACTAAAAATGAAGTGCCTAATTGGTTAGAAACTGTGCCTGACCCAAATGTAATGGTTGGAAAAATATGTAAGCCGGTTAAAGTGGAGATGGTAATCAGAGGTTACTTAGCAGGTCACGCATGGAGAGAATATAAAGCAGGAAAAAGAGTGTTATGTGGTGTAGCGTTGCCTGAAGGAATGGAAGAGAATGATAAATTCCCTCAACCTATAATAACCCCTAGCACAAAGGCCGATGAAGGACATGATGAGGATATTTCCAGAGAAGAAATTTTAAAGCAAGGTCTGGTTTCTGAAAAGGATTATATAAAAATGGAAGAATATACCCATAAGCTTTTTGCTATTGGTACTGAAATGGCAAAGCAGCAGGGATTAATATTGGTTGATACAAAATATGAATTTGGATACTATAATGGTGAAATTACATTGATGGATGAAATCCACACACCTGATTCTTCCAGATATTTTTATGCCGATGGATATCAAGAAAGACAAGATAAAGGGGAGAAGCAAAAGCAATTGTCCAAAGAGTTTGTTCGTGAGTGGTTAATGGCTAATGGTTTTCAAGGAAAAGAAGGACAACAAATGCCCGATATGCCCGATAGTTTTGTAAATGAAGTAACAGCTCGTTACATAGAGCTTTTCGAAAAAATTACAGGGAAGAAATTTGAAAAAGCTGCTACCAATAATATTTTAGAAAGGATTGAAAAAAATGTGCTAAAGGCTATTTAATTTTACCTTTTTATTTTCTCAAATAACTTTTCAATTCCTCCAATAAACTTTTTTAATACATTAAAGTATAGCGTAATAATAAGTATGATAGACATTACCCATATTACCATCTGATTAAACCAGAATGTTGGTATTTTTGAACCAAATAGTTTTTTCGTTGGTGCAAAGAAATGCCCTCTAACACCATCTGCATCTAGATAAATAGGGTCAGCTTTTTGGTAAAGTCTATCACCAATTTCAAGAATTTTGTTTAATTCTGTTTTAGCAGTTACTAAATCACTTAAATTATCATTAGTGTAATTATTCTTTTTATCTAAAAACTGCTTTTTACTTGTCTCATCTTTATTTAACTGAACAATTAGATTATCCTTTTTGTCGTAAGCAGCGTTATATTTTTTAATGTAATGTTTCTGAAGTGCATATAAATAACTCTTTAGTTCAGCTAAAACTTCAGGAGTAAGCTTTTCGTGAGTGAGATATTCTGCTTTGTCAAACTTAACTTCTTTATTCTTAGATAATTCAATTTCTACCTCATTCTTAATCAATTTCATGATTTGCTTTAGCTCTTCTTCCGGCATTCCATCTCTCTTTCCATTTTGGTAGCTACTTACATTATCATTCATTTTTGGTAACCAAAAGTTCTTTTTAAACTCAGCTGCTTTTAACTCCTTATCAATTTTATAAAATTGTTTTTCAAAAGCATTGTTTTTAAACTGATTAACAGCTAATGCTTCAAAAGCCCACCTTGAAGCCATTACTTCACCAACTACCGGAACTTTATCTTGAATAGTGACAGTAGGATTAAGTTTATCAAACTTTACAATAACACCACTTAAAATAAGCTGTGGTATAATCAAAAACGGAATTAATATGTAAATAGTAACAGCCGAATTAAAACTTGCTGAAATATTTAATCCCAACATATTTGCAAAGCAAGCAGTAGTAAATAACACCATCCAATATTCAAAAAACATTCCTTGAATACCTAACACCATATTTCCAACTAAAACAAAACTAAATGTTTGAATAGCCGATAAAATAAACATGATACTGATTTTTGAAACTAAATAGCTTCCTTTACTTAAATTCAGGAATTTTTCACGTTTTAAAATCTTTTGGTCTCTGATAATTTCTTCAGCACTAACTGTTAAACCAATAAATAAGGCAACAATTACTGACATAAAAATATAGGCAGGTATGTTCTCGTTTTCTCTAAAGAAATAACCAAGTTCATTAGAAGCATCAGTATTATAATATCTAATCAGATACGATAATATAAAAGCAAGTACAGGTGCTTCCAAAAGGTTGATGGCGAGATATTGCTTGTTAGTTAATTTGGATAAAACATCTCTGGTAATGAAAACCTTAAACTGTTTTAGTTTACTAGGTATTTTAAAACTAGTAGTAGGTTTTTCATCCGTTTTTATATGTGCTTTATATAGTTGTTCAATCTTTTCGAGATAGTGCTTGTACCATTGCTTAGGAGATACTTTTCTGTTGGTGGTTTGATTTCCGTACTCATCAACAACTTTTGATTCAATGATGTTGAATATTTGTTCCGGATTTACATTACCACACGTTCTACACTCACTTTCCTTGGCATTTACATGGTTTACCATTTCTTTAAAGTAAACTACCGCATCTACTGGGTTACCATTATAAATAGGGTAGCCACCAGTATCAAGAATAAGTAATCTATCAAACATTTTAAAGATGTCTGAAGAAGGTTGGTGAATAACAACAAATATTAATTTACCTTTTAAAGCCAATTCTTTTAAAAGGTCCATAATGTTTTCAGAGTCTCTGGAAGATAAGCCGGATGTTGGTTCATCTACAAATAATACACTTGGTTCTCTTATTAATTCAAGGGCAATATTTAGTCTTTTTCTTTGACCACCACTAATTGTTTTATCTAGCGGGCTTCCTACTTTTAAGTCTTTAGCTTCATATAAACCAAGGCTGGTAAGCGTATCAGCAACCAACTTTGCAATTGACTTATCATCTAAAGAGCTAAAACAAAGTTTAGCATTGTAAAATAAGTTTTGGAAAACGGTGAGTTCTTCAATAAGTAAATCATCTTGAGAAACATACCCAATAACTCCTTCAATTTTATCTTTTTCTCTATGAATATCAACTCCATTAATCAGCACTTGCCCTTTTGTTGGTATGTATGTCCCATTAAGTAAGTTAAGTAAGGTAGATTTTCCAGCACCACTGGCACCCATAATTCCAACCAATGAACCCGATTCTTCACTGAAATTGAAATTATACAATCCCATGTTTCCGCCTTTGAACTGGTACTGAAGGTTTTCAACCGAGAACACAATATTTTCTGTAACTGTGTCACTTAAGAAGGTCGAAATAATATCAGAGTAATATATAGGTTGAACTTTAGGGCTTCTGATAGAAGAGCCTTGAGTTAAAATATAGGCACGTTCAGGACTAAAAATCTGACCGTTTAAGAAAATCTCTTCTTTTCCAAAGTATCTGATAAAGAGCATGTTTACACTCTTTATTCGAATTACTTTTAATAGACCGTCACCAATTCCGTCAGAATAAATATGTTTGGCGTGCTCATAGTTTACTTCCTTCTTATTGTTTATTATAAGAGTGGTGTCAACATCATCCACTTCATGGATGGATTGTCCGATAAAGTTTGTGCAAAGCGTATATTCTTCTTTGTTGATGTTAAAAGTTTCGGCAACTGTAGAAATGAATTCAAACTCTTGCTCTGAAGGAGCTTCATTAGAATAGATAAATTCAATTAAACGAATAAGTACAACTATCTTTTGACGTTGAGCTAGCTCTTCATTTATTTGAGTACAGATTCTTAATACCTTAACTGAGTTAACAGAGGTTCTTTTTCTTTTCTTTTCTCCGTCCTTAGTCTTGGTTTTTTCTTCAATGAATTGGTCATACAGTTCTAAGTAAACTGTTACTAAATCTTCATTTAATTGAGATTTAAGAAAGGCCTCAACTACTGTTCTACTATTGCTTGACTCCGTGTCAGAAACAATAGAAAATAATTGCATTAAAGCTTTGAGTATCCGTTCACTCATTTAGTCAAAAGAATTTGGTTTGGTGAAAATAAAAAAAAAGAGACTGCTTCAAAAGAAAACAGTCTCTAAAATCAAAGTATTTTAAATTTATTGCTTAAATCCTACTAAAAGTACACAGCAACCTGAAGCAACTTTTTCGGTATCTAGGTGAGCTTCTATAATACAATTAATGGTTGAAGTGATTTTGAAATCCCAATAAGCGCTATTTGAATAGTCTTTATTGGTAAATAAAAGGTTTCTTTCGTTGTCATAAACTGAAAACACTAAATTACCGTCTGTTAGACCGCTACAAGCAGCTATTCTGTATGTACTACCACCGTAAAAAGTAGTGTGAAACTCAGAAACTTCATCGTTAATTAATAATGCTCTGTACTGTTGACCATCAGAAATATATCCGCTTTGCAAATGTTTTCCGCATAAACTGGCAATAGTGTCACATTGCGCATTAGCGTTATTTGAAAAAAGCCCACCAACAACAATGGCTATTATAACTGGAAGTGATTTTAATAATCTTTTCATAAACTAAGTATTAATTGATTAACTTATTTCTAAGGTCACCAATTTTTTTGGTAATTTGTTCAAGTTGTTCGTCAGAAATTTTTACTTCTGATTTACTAGTAATAGTTGTTAATTTCTTATCCGCTTCAGTAACTGGTTTTTCATAAGTGTAAGAAAACTCTACGCCTTCAAAAACATTACTTAAATCCATTAAACCATCAATAAATTCTGCATATTCCGGTTTAGAATAGTGAGGAGTTAAAAGTTTGATAAGGTTTTCAAGTGTGCTTTTTTGCTCACCAATTCTTCTTATGATTTCAGGGTTTTTAGAAGTTTTAGCAACATTAGTCGCAAAGTGAACACTTTCTAACCAACCTCCTGCTAAAATAAGACTACCTACATCATTTCTTTCTGAATCTTTTAGGTAGGCATCAGCTGAACGGTATGCGTCAGATACTAAACTTAATAATGAATCTTGTTTTCCAAGATTTTTCTCAAATCTTTCCATTAATGACTTATCAAAAGCACTAGACACACCTAATTCGTCACCTAAAGCTTTAACGGCAGTTAAAAAAGATATGGCATCTTGAGTTTGGTCATAAATAGTAACATAACCTAAGTCAGCTCCATAAATTCCAACATTAATAGATTTTTTAAAGTTAGTTGAAAAATTAGTAGCAGACTTTGGATTGCTTAATAACGCTGAGTTGTATTCAACACCCACACTTTTAATAAGTAATGCCGTTTGAACCGGAGACGGTATGATGAAAACTTGTCCATCTATAGCCAATAAAGTATTGTTGTTTGAGTTGTCATTTGTTGCAGTGGTATCAGTAGTATCGGTGTTATCTTCACCACCTCCATTACAAGCAGTGGTTAGTCCTGCTATTACAACTAGTGAAACAAATAGCTTGAAAAACTTATTTTTTATGTTCATCGAAGTTTGGTTTTGACCTTTAAATAAGGCTGCAAGTAATAAAAAAAATATGAATTCTCAAAGTGGAAATCGAAAGCTTTTTAATTTAATTTTAACTTATTGATGCTCAATTTTAAAATTATAAACGAAATTATGAGGCTGATTAGATAGATTAATATATTGTCCCAAAGTTGAAATACTACTTTACCTAGTGTGAAAAGTAGGCCATATGTGAAAACAATAGAGGAAATCCAGGCTAAAACTCTAAATTTAAAGTCATTACTTATTATAATATCTTTCTCTGCTTTATCTTTAATGGCTTTCCATGCTCCCTGAGGTTTAATCTTTTTATAAAATGGAATTAATATAGAGTCGTTTTCGGGTTTGGTAGTATAAGTAGCTACAATCCAGCATGTGGTGGTAAACAGTACCGTAAATAAAAATCCTCCTTTGTTTTCAATAAATGAATCACCAAAATAAGGCTCCAGTAAAAAGTGCCCAATAGTGTAGCCAACAAACGGAGCTAGTGTGGCAACAATTTCACTCCAGGCATTTATTCTCCACCAATACCATCTTAATATCAATACCAGTCCTAAACCGGCACCACATTCCATTATAAATTCCCATACTCCGGAAATGGACGTAATAAAACTGGTTGATATAAGTGAAACCAGCATAATTCCAACTGTAAATATTCTGCCTATACTCACATGGTTTTTTGAGTCGGCTTTTGAAAGGGGTAAATAAAAGTCATTGACTAAATAACTTGCTCCCCAATTTAACTGAGTGGAAATAGTACTCAAATAGGCAGCTAAAAAAGCAACTAATAATAATCCTTTTAAGCCTGTAGGTAAAAAGTCTTTCATGGCATAAATGAAGCCCAAGCGTTCATTGAAAGTATATTCAATACTTTTTAAAGTGCTGGGATTGGTAATACTTTTAACAGATTCTGTATCTAAAACATCTTGGTAGGATTTACCATCAGCTTTCATTTGAATGATTTGTTCAGATAATTCAGGGGAAATATCTTGATAAGGAAGTGCATATAATGCAATAGCGCAAAGTCCTACCACAATCCATGGCCAAGGACGAACACAATAATGCGCAATTTGGAAAAAGATAGTTGCCCAGAGTGAGTTTTTTTCATCTTTACAGCTCATCATTCGTTGTGCCACATAGCCACCACCGCCCGGTTCAGCTCCGGGATACCAGCTTGCCCACCATTGCACGGCAATAAAAGAAAAGAATGCTCCAACAGATAATGTCAATGTATTACCAAAAGAATTTTCAGTGTCATTTTCTAATGATGGAAAAAAGTTGAAATATTGTTCAGGAAGTTTTTCTTTTAAGCCGCTAATTCCACCAATCTGCTCTGAGTTAACAACAATTACTGCCAAAATAATGCAACCAATCATTGCTATAACAAATTGTAAGGCGTCAGTTATAGCTACTCCTTTTAAGCCCGACAAGCTAGTGTAAATTAAAGCAATAGTCATAGCGCCAAGGGTATAGTATAAAACGGTGTCTTCTGAAATTCCAAAAAAGGTAATAAGAATGGAATTAAAGGCAAGATTTACCCAGCCAATAATCATACAATTCATAAATAGGCCAAGATAGACAGCTTTAAAGCTTCTTAAAAACTTAGCTTTTTTTCCACCATACCTTATATTTATAAACTCTACTTCGGTTAAAATATCGGCTCGCCTCCATAATTGCGAAAAGAAAAAGGCAGTAAGCATACCACCTGCCAAAAAACTCCACCAAAGCCAGTTAGCTGCAATTCCTTTAGAAGAAACTAATTCAGAAACAGCTAGAGGTGTGTCTGCCGCAAATGTGGTAGCTACCATTGAAATTCCCGCAATATACCAAGGTAAATTTCTGCCTCCCAGGAAAAAATCGGTTAAACTATTACCGGCTGCTTTTTTATAGTAAAGACCAATAACTAAAGAAATGACCAGAAAGCCAATAATTATTGCCCAATCTATAAATGCTAATTCCATAAATAAATATTGAGAGTAAATATCATGTAAATGAACTTAGTGTTTATTATACCTTTGTAAAAGTTGTAAACAAACAAATTTGAATAGCATCCATGAGTGAGAAGTTTAAAATGATTGCAAAAACCTATCAAGGTGTTGAGGATGTCTTGGCCGATGAACTTAGAGCTTTAGGTGCTGAAGATTTGGAAAAAATAAGAAGAGGTATAAGTTTTTACGGAGATGAAGCATTGATGTATAAAGCCAATTTAGCCCTAAGAACAGCTAGTAGAATTTTATTACCGATAGAAGAGTTTACCGCAAAAAGCGATGATGAGCTTTATCGAGAAGCCAAGAAAATTAATTGGGAAGATTACTTTGATGTAATCGATACATTTAAAATAGATACGGTAGTTCATTCCAGTTTTTTTAATCACAGCAGGTATGCAGGTCTTAAAGTAAAAGATGCTATTGCCGATTGGTTTATGGAACGTTTTCAAAAACGACCATCTGTGAATATTGAAAGCCCGACTATCCTTATTCATATCCATATCAGTGAAGATAAAGTAACGGTTAATTTAGATAGTTCCGGAGAGCCCTTATTTAAAAGAGGCTACAAGACCTTAAATTTTGATGCACCCTTAAAAGAAGATTTGGCAGCGGCAATGGTGTTATTAAGTGGTTGGAAAAAAGACAGCAATTTTTACGACCCGTTTTGCGGTTCAGGGACCATTTTAACTGAAGCTGCCATGATAGCCTGTAATATTGCCCCAAATCTCAAGCGTGAGCATTTTGGCTTTATGGGCTGGAGAGGTTTTGACAAAGAATTGTTTAATGAAGTAGTTAAATCATTAGAAGCGAACCAAAAGGAATTTAAGTATAAAATTATTGGTGGCGACATTACACCAAGGGCTGTTCAAATCACCAAAACTCATGTGAAGAATTTAGGCTTTGAAAATATTATTGAAGTGCACGATTGTAGCTTTAAAGATTTTAAACCTAAGGAAGGAAAAGGAATTTTAATTAGTAATTTGCCTTACGGTGAACGTTTAAAAGAAACAGACTTAAACATTTTATACAAACAAGTGGGAAATGGGTTTAAGCAAAACTATAAAGGAAAGGATTGTTGGATTTTAAGTTCTAATGATGAAGCGTTGAAGTATGTGGGCTTAAAACCCGACAAGAAAATTCCGCTTTACAACGGAAAGTTAGAATGTAGGTATCAAAAATTTACCATTTATGATGGAAGCAAAAAAGCTAAATATCAAGACTAATATCAAACGAATAGGAGTGATGACTTCCGGTGGCGATTCTCCGGGCATGAATGCATGTGTAAGAGCTGTAGTTAGAACCGCTACTTATTACAATATTGAAGTTTACGGTATATACAGAGGTTATCAGGGAATGATTGAAGGAGAAATAAAAAAGCTTTCTCCTAAATCGGTGGCAAACATTATACAAAGAGGCGGAACCATTTTAAAAACGGCAAGAAGCGAAGAATTTAAAACTCCTGAGGGAAGAAAAAAAGCTTACGAAAACTTACAGAAAAATGAAATTGATGCTTTATTCTTAATTGGTGGAGACGGAACATTTACCGGAGCTTCTATTTTAAGTAAAGAGTTTAATATTCCTGTTATTGGAGCACCGGGAACTATTGATAATGATTTATTTGGAACAGATTATACCATTGGTTATGATACAGCTGTGAATACAGTTATAGAAGCAGTAGATAAAATAAGAGACACAGCAGCAGCGCATAACCGTTTGTTTTTTATTGAAGTAATGGGGCGTGATGCAGGGTTTATAGCCTTAAGAAGCGGTATCGCTACCGGAGCAGAAGCTATTTTAATACCTGAATCTGTTACGGATATGAATGCGTTAATAGAAAAATTAAAAGACGGAAAGCGCAGAAAAAAAGATTATGAAATTGTGATTGTAGCGGAGGGAGACGATGCAGGTGGTGCTTACGAAATTGCTAAAAAAGCAGCACCAAGCTTGAGTGGTTACGATATAAAAGTAACAGTGTTAGGACACGTGCAAAGAGGCGGTAGCCCAACCGCTGCCGACAGAGTGCTGGCATCTACTTTGGGAGTGGCAGGAGTTGAAGCTTTATTGGAAGGTAGAACAGGAGAAATGGTAGGAGTGATTAATAAAAAAGTAAGTTTTACGCCTTTTGAAAAAGCCATAAAACACCATAATTCCATTAGTCAGGAATTGTTGCGTTTAGCTGAAATACTTTCTATTTAGGTTATTCTATTTTCTTATAGTAAGTTTTTCCTCCTAATTCGCTAAATATATATTCATCGATAATTAATACTCTATCTTTATTAATTTCAAATGAGTAAGTATGATCAGCAACTTTTCCATGACTAGGGTTTGAAAGCTTACTATCATAAAATGTAATATTGTTTCCAATAACTTTCCATTTACCAGTTGTGATATAGTCTGGACCAGCATCAAATTCATAAGTATTGTCAGAATTAAATGTAAGTTTATATTCTGTTACTCCTTCACAATTGGAGATGTTAGAGGGTGTATTGTTTTTTATCTTTATTATTTGCCATGTGCCAATAAGCTCTGTTTTAGTTTGACTAAAGCCATTGAGTGAAATAAATAATATCGATATTAATAGAAATCTCATTAATTCTTAATTTTCTATACTAGCAAAGCTATGTATTTTACTTTTATTATAAATAGAAATCCAAATTAACTTTTTAACTTTCTCAACTTTTAAACTTGTAACTAAAATTGAAAACCTTTTTTGTAGATGTCATAACGCCTCATTCGGTGCCTAATCTGTTTACCTACAGAGTGCCTAATGAATTAGCTAGCCAAATTTTGGTCGGGCAGCGGGTGTTAGTGCCTTTCGGAAAAGGAAATAAATTGTTCACCGGCTTAATTGCCGACATCCATGAAAATGCCCCCACTGCCTACACCGCAAAATATATTGATAGTGTATTGGATAGTTTTCCTATCGTTAATGATTATCAACTCAAGCTTTGGAAATGGATGAGTGAATATTACCTCTGTAACTTAGGTGATTTATTTAATGCGGCCTTGCCTTCTTCTTTAAAGTTACAAAGCGAATCAAAATTTTCATTAGCGCAAGATGTTAATGTTTCTCCCGAAAGATATACCGATGAAGAATACTTAATTATTGAAGCTTTACAGCTTAATCCAATACTTACGATTGATGAGGTAAGTGACATTCTTCAAAAGAAAACGGTTCAGCCTATCATTAAAACGTTAATTGAAAAAAGAGCCATTATCGTTTCTGAAGAAATAAAAGAAAAGTATCAGCCCAAGCTAAAGCCTTATGTCCGTTTAACCGAAAATGCCGACAATGAAGAAAAACTGGAAGTTATTTTTACTCAACTAGAAAAGCGCGCTACCAAGCAGTTAGAGTTGCTGACGGCTTTTATTCAACTTAGCGATAGGTATCGTAAAAAAGATGAGTTAGTCCCGAAAAAGAAATTATTGGCTCACGCCCAAAGCAGTGAAGGCATTTTAACCCAATTGGTAAAAAAAGAAATTTTAGAAATCGTTTATCAGGAGGTAGATAGAATTTCGGAATATAGCGGTGATGTAAAAACTATTCCCGATTTAAGTGAAGCGCAAGCTTCTGCTTTTTCTGAAATTAAAGAGCATTTTAAAAAGCATGAAGTTACCTTGTTGCATGGCGTTACTTCTTCCGGAAAAACAGAAATCTATGCTCATTTAATTCAAGAGGCTATTCAGCAAGGAAAAGAAGTGTTGTACTTGGTGCCGGAAATTGCCCTGACTACCCAATTAATTAAGCGTTTGCAGTTTTATTTTGGCGATAATGTTTTTGTGTATCACTCTCATTTTAACCAAAACGAACGAGCTGAGATTTGGGGTAAAGTGTTGAGTAATAAAGAGGGAAAAGTAATTGTGGGAGCAAGGTCGGCCATGTTTTTACCTTTTTCTAATTTGCAATTAATTATTGTGGATGAAGAACATGATACTTCTTACAAACAATACGAACCCGCTCCAAGATACAACGCCAGAGATTCTTCTGTTGTATTGGCAAGTCTTCATCAGGCGAAAGTGTTGCTGGGAAGTGCAACACCTTCTATTGAAAGTTACACTAATGCTGCCAATGATAAATATGGTATGGTTACACTAACCAAGCGATTCGGAAACATTGAAATGCCTGAAATCAATTTAATTGATATTGCAGATGCTAAAAAGCGGAAGCAAATGCAAGGGCCATTTTCGCAACCACTAATCGAAAAAATTGGGCAGACCATTGAGGCCGGAGAGCAAGTGATTTTATTTAGAAACCGTAGAGGTTTTGCCCCTGTTATGGAATGCGAAACTTGTGGTCATTCTGTTCAGTGTAATAATTGTGATGTGAATTTAACCTATCACAAATACCAACATATTTTGCGCTGTCACTACTGTGGATACAAACAGAAAGTGCCGCAAACTTGTGTGGCTTGTGGAGGAAATAATATTCATTTAAAAGGCTCGGGTACTGAAAAAATAGAGGAAGAATTACAACTCATTTTTCCTAAAATAAAAATAGGAAGAATGGATTGGGATACCACCCGAACAAAAAATGCTTACAACAGCATTATTGAAGCGTTTGAAGATAAAGAGATTGATGTTTTGGTAGGAACACAAATGGTAACCAAAGGTTTGGATTTTGATAATGTTGGTTTAGTCGGTGTAGTAGATGCTGACGGAATGTTACATTTCCCTGACTTTAGAGCAAATGAAAGATGCTTTCAATTGTTAACTCAAGTGTCAGGAAGGGCAGGGCGAAAAAATAAAAAGGGGCAAGTGCTCATTCAAACTCACCAACCCACCGCAGAGATTTTTAAAAATATTCAGGCTAATAATTTTGCAGCCTATTACCGACAAGAATTATTGGAACGTAAAAATTATGCTTATCCGCCTTATTCTCGTATTATCCATTTTTCGGTAAAACACAGAGATGTGAAATTAGCAAATGAAGCAGCGCTTTTTCTGGCAGGCTTGTTAAAGCAAAATAAAGAAGTTCAAACGTTGGGGCCTGAACCGCCTTTAATCCCAAGAGTTAGAAATCAATATATTTTTGATTTGATGATAAAGGCTTCTAAAAGTAAAGACTTATTAAAAACTAAAGAAATGATTAAGGATGCTCTAAATGAGTTTCGTCAACAAAGAAAGTATTCTTCCGTAAGAGTGAATGTAGATGTTGACCCGCAGTAAGCTAAATCAAATTTTTCAATTCGCTTATCCCAACAGGGCGTGCTAATTGAAATCCTTCACCCATTTCTACACCAATATATCTTCCATAAACATAATGTCTTCCTTTTACGGCATCAAAAAAGGATTCAGAACTTATAGGTGTTTCCGGTTCTTTAGAATCAGGGTTGTAAAATTGAGAGCCGTAAGCCATAATAGCTTCTTTTTTCTTTTCCCAAAATCCAGTAATGTCTATCACTAAATCTGGCTTTTCCATATAGTCTTGTATATAGTGTAATACTACCTTTGGTCGCCATGGTGCTTGTTCGGTTTCAATTTTTGTTAACCCGCTGTAAAAGCAACATTCTGCAACTAACTTTGCTGCTCTTCCATGGTCGGGATGACGGTCGCTAAGCGCGTTGGCAAACACATATTCGGGTCGGTATTTTCTTATTATTTTAATGATGGGCAATTTATGCTTCCAGTCATTTTCAAAATAACCGTCTTCCATTCCTAAATTTTCTCTAACGCTTAAACCTAAAATTTTGGCGGCTTCTTCTGCTTCTTTTAGGCGTAATTCCGCACTGCCTCTTGTTCCTAGTTGACCTTTTGTTAAATCTACAATACCTACTTTGTTTCCTAATGAAATTTGTTTGGCAATGGTGGCAGCGCAAGAAAGTTCTACATCGTCCGGATGAACACCAAAAGCCAATATATCTAGTTTGCTCATTTTAAATTTAGTTTGTTTGGGTTTTGTCTGGTATCCCAAATAGATAAAACAATTATTTCTTTGGTATTAAATTCATATATAATAAGGTAATCTTTTAAAATCTTTACCCTTACATTTTTGATTTTGGTTGATTTTCCGAGTCTGGGATATTCGGTTAATAGTTTTAATGTGCGGTTAATGGCGTTATTTAATAAGTTACTATAGTTGGTTGATTTATTCTTATTGTTCCAGTAAGTGTAAATTTCTTTTCTGTTTTGCTGGGCAGTTTTAGTCCAAACTACTTTCCTAACCATTTTTCAATATCTTTTTCTGCCTCTTCTTGCGATAGGATTTCGTTATTGTTGTACTCTTGCTTTGCTTCATTAATAAAAGCTACTTGGACGTCACTTAGTTCATAAAAAGACTCCTCATTTGTCGCTTCAAGAATTTTATATATTTCTTTTAATAGTTTATTACTTTCAATGGAATTAATCCGTTGTATCAATTTTTGTTTTAACGTATGATTGTCCATGACTTCAATTTTACCAAAGTTAAAAAATTAATCTCTTTCAGTAGCATTTTTTTAAATTCGTGCATTCAAAAGAAAATGACATGAGAATTTTGGTTTGCAATGATGATGGAATTACTGCACCGGGCATAAAGGCCTTAGTTGAAGTGGCTAATGAATTTGGTGAAATACATGTGGTTGCACCCAATTTTCCTAGGTCTGCAACGGCACATGCTATTACCGTAAATACTTTTTTAACTTACAACCATACTACATTTGATGGAGCTGCTAAGGCTTATTCTTGTAGTGGAACTCCCGCTGATTGTATTAAGCTTGGTCTTCATGAAATACTTGATTTTAAACCTGATTTAATTTTGTCAGGGATAAATCATGGGGCAAATACATCGGTAAATGTTTTATACTCCGGAACTATGGGAGCCGCATTAGAGGGAATGTTAAATCAAATACCTTCTATTGGTTTTTCAGTTTGTGATTTCTCACATAACTATGATTTGTCTGCCTCAAAAGAAATTGTTCGTCAAATATTAACTAAATCGGTTGAAAGTAAATTAAACTTTGGTTGTTTGAATGTAAATATACCTGCATTAACCATTGATAAAATAAAGGGAATAAAACTTTGCAGGCAATCTAAAGGAGCATGGAATGAAGATTTTACGGAAAGAAACATGCCTTTTGGAAAACCTTATTTTTGGATGGAAGGCGAATACGTAAATCATGAAAAAGAAGCAACAGATACTGATATGTGGGCAATTGAAAATGGCTATGTTTCAGTAGTGCCTACGGGCTGGGATTTAACAAATCACCAAGAGCTAAACAATTTAAAAGATAAATTTTAGTTGATAGGTTATGGCAAATTTTTATCTTAAAAAGTTTGATAGATTGTGGATAGGTTTTGTTCTTGGCTTGATTGTACCCTGGATTGCGGTTGTCGTTTTTTATTTTGTTAGCGATATAGTTTTTACAATTCCTGACTACATCAAACATATTTGGTCAAATCATGTGTTTACACCAACACTAAGCCTAAGTGTAATATGTAATCTGCTTATATTTTTTATTGGAATTTGGACAGAGCGTTACCAGTATGCAAAGGGTGTAATCTTAGCAACCTTGCTTTATGCCTTTTTAGTTTTCGGGCTGAAGATTTGGCTTTAAAGAATTAAAAAAACAGTAGGTATTTTATTTAAATCGGGTAGTGGAGTTTTTTTCCAATCACTTATTTTTTTTGTTTTTATCCACTGGCTTTCACCCATAATGTCTTTGGCAATGCATAGCTTTGTTGATGGATTACAGTTGGCTAATAAATCCTCCAGCAAATGATTATTTCTATAAGGTGTTTCAATAAATAATTGTGTTTGATTTTGTCGCTGAGCAAATTGCTCAAGCTGCTTAATTTTCTTAATTCGTTTTCCTCTTTCTTTTGGTAAATAGCCATGAAACTGAAAATTTTGTCCGTTAAGTCCACTTGCCATTAACCCAAGAATGATAGAAGAAGCTCCGACTAGTGGAATAACTTCTATGTCTTTTTGGTGAGCAATAGCCACTACTCTTGCTCCCGGGTCTGCAATGGCAGGGCATCCTGCTTCAGATAATAATCCTACATCATTTCCATTTAAGCAGGGTAGAACAAAGTCGGCTAAATCGTTTTCGGAGGTGTGTTTATTTAATTCAAAAAATTCTAATTCATCAATGTTTTTATCCGGTAAAACTTTTCTAATAAATCGCCTTGAAGTTTTTATATTTTCAACGATAAAATACTTTAACTGATTAATGACTGTTGTATTGAATTCCGGAAATGTATTGTAGATTTCTGTTTCGGAAAGTGCAGAAGGAATGAGATGTATTTTTCCTTTCTTACTCATTAAATAATTCATTAATTAGCTCATCACAAGCTTTGTCTAGCATATCAAAAACTTTCTCAAATCCATCAAGTTCACTGTAGTAAGGGTCAGGAACAGCTCTGTTTTCGTTCTTGTATAAAAAGTTTAGAATTAAATCAACTTTATTTTTTTGTTCATCACTTATGGCAAGAGCCATCACATTTTGGTAATTTGAAGAATCCATTACAAAAATATGGTCAAATTCATCAAAATCTATTCTGTCAAAAGGTCTTGAACGTTGTTTTGAAATATCAATTCCATATTTTTTAGCAACTTCAATTGAGCGTCTATCCGGATGTTCACTTTCGTGATAAGCTGATGTTCCCGCAGAATCTACATAAGCTTTAATGCCTCTTTCTTTTAGCTTGTGCTCTAAAATTCCCTGAGCTAATGGCGACCTACAAATGTTTCCTAAGCAAACCATTAAAATACTCTTCATACCTCACATTTTTCCGAAAGATAATACTTATTTTTTGGTAAGTTTATGGCAGAATGAAAAAAATAGAACTATATTCTGTTGATATTTCTAATGATGTATCTATTAGTCAGATAGATGCAGATATTATGGCTGGTTTTCCTTCTCCGGCTTTAGATTTTGAAGAGAGTAGAATAGACCTTAACAAGGAATTAATTAAAAATAAAGATGCCACATTTTTAGGAAGGGTTAAAGGTAATTCAATGATTGAAGCAAGTTTAAATGATGGAGACTTAATTATAATAGATAGAAGTTTGCCCCCTAAAACCGGAAAAATAGCGGTATGTTATATTGATGGAGAATTTACGATAAAGAGATTGAAAGTTGAAAAAGACATCGTTTGGTTAATGCCTGAGAATAAAAGTTTCAAGCCTATTAAAGTTACTCATGATAATGATTTTATTGTATGGGGAATAGTAACTAAAATAATTAAGTCAGTATAATGTTTGCGTTAGTTGATTGCAATAGCTTTTATGTTTCTTGTGAGCGTGTGTTTCGCCCTGATTTGCGAGAAAAACCAGTTGTTGTACTTTCTAATAATGATGGATGTGTAATTTCAAGAAGTGACGAAGCAAAAAAAATAGGTGTGCCAATGGGTGCTCCGGCATTTAAGTTTGAGTCTTTTTTCAAGGACAATAAAGTTTATGTTTTTTCTTCTAATTATCCGCTTTACGGAGATATGAGTGCAAGGGTAATGAATACGCTTTTTGATTTTACACCTGATGTGGAAATATATAGTATTGATGAAGCTTTTTTAAAATTCGATGGATTTGAAAACTTTGATTTGCAAAAACATGGAGAGCATATTAGGGCAACTATTTTAAAAAATATTGGTTTACCAGTTTGTGTTGGAATTGCTCCAACAAAGACGTTATCAAAAGTGGCTAACCATATTGCGAAAAAGTTTAAAGAAAAAACAAAGGGAGTTTATTTGTTAGATGATAAAGTTAAAATTGAGAAAGCTTTAAGGTGGATTGATATACAAGATGTTTGGGGAGTTGGTAGAGGTAATACTAAACGTCTTTCCGAAATAGGTGTTAAAAAGGCGTATGATTTTACAAAAGTTTCTGATGCTTGGGTAAAGAAAAATATGGGAATTATTGGTTTAAGAATGAAAAAAGAATTGTTGGGAGAACCAATGCTTGATTTGGAAGAAACATTGAATGAAAAAAAATCAATTGCGACAACTCGGTCTTTTGAATATACCTATAGTGATTATGAAAATTTGCGAGAACGTATTTCCACTTTTGCTGTTAGTTGTGCTGAAAAATTAAGAAAACAGCAATCGTGTTGTAGTATGATAATGGTGTTCTTAAAGACAGACCGTCACAAAAAAAATGCACCTCAATACCGAAATAGTTTTGTGTATAAAATTCCTTTTCCTACAAATTCAAGTATTGATTTGGCTAAATATGCTGAAAGGTGTTTGAATGAAATTTATCTAGAAGGTTATAAATACAAAAAAGCAGGAGTGGTTGTGATGGATATTGTTCCTGAAAGTGCTCAGCAATTAAATGTTTTTGAGAAGAAAGATCCAAGGCATAGCGCTGCAATGAAAAGCATAGACGCTATTAATAAATATATTGGACATGATAAAATTAAATTGGCATCACAGGATTTGAAACGAACTTGGAAAATGCGTCAAGAAAAACTATCGCCAAAATACTCTACTAACATCAATGATATAATAGAGGTAAAAGTGTATTAAACAAAAAAGCCTTACAAAATTTGTAAGGCTTTAAATAATATTAATAAAGTTTATTGTAAACTTATTTTCTTTCTTAAATCATCAACATAGCCTCTGAAACGCTTGTCGGTTTCCATTAGGTTGTTCACAGTTTTGCATGCATGAAGAACTGTTGCATGATCTTTTCCTCCGCAGTGCATTCCAATGGTAGCAAGGCTAGACTTGGTTAATTGTTTTGAGAAATACATGGCAATTTGTCTTGCCTGAACAACCTCTCTTTTTCTGGTTTTTGATTTCATCAACTCAATTGGTAAGTCAAAATAATCGCAAACCACTTTTTGAATGTAATCAATAGAAACTTCTCTGGCAGTATTTTTTACAAACTTGTCAATCATTTGTTTTGCCAATTCTAGTGTAATTGACTTTTTATTTAATGATGATTGAGCGAGTAATGATATTAATGCGCCTTCAAGTTCTCTTACATTTGTAGTAATGCTGTATGCTAAATATTCTGCAACTTCTTTTGGTAAGTCTAAGCCTTCGTTGTACATTTTCTTTTCAAGAATTGCAATTCTTGTTTCTAAATCCGGTGCTTGTAAATCAGCAGAAAGTCCCCACTTAAACCTTGAAAGAAGCCTTTGTTCAAAACCTTGAAGTTCAATTGGTGCTTTATCAGAAGTTAAAACTAATTGTTTTCCTGTTTGGTGAAGGTGATTAAAGATGTGGAAAAACACATCTTGTGTTTTTTCTTTACCTGCAAAAAACTGAACATCATCAATAATAAGGACATCTATCATTTGATAGAAGTGAATGAAATCATTGTGATTGTTATTTCTGATTGCATCGATAAACTGATGCGTAAATTTTTCAGAAGAAACGTACAGTACAGTTTTTGAAGGATGCTTGTCTTTAATTTCAATTCCGATTGCGTGTGCCAAATGAGTTTTTCCTAAACCAACACCACCGTAAATTAATAATGGATTGAATGCTGTTCCCCCTGGATTTTTTGCAACTGCAAAACCTGCAGAACGAGCTAATCTATTGCAATCACCTTCAACGAAATTAGCAAAAGAGTAATTTGGATTTAATTGTGAATCCACATTAACCTTTTTTAATCCCGGAATAATGAAAGGGTTTTTAATAGGCTTGTCTTTGTTTAAATCTACAGGTAATGTTACAGGCGGATTTTTTAGTGCCATTCTGTTAGTGGTAGGAATTTTAACAGTATATGGTTTTGAGCTGCTTGCACTGCTTTCCATTATAATACTGTACTCTAATCTACCTTCTTCTCCTAATTCTTTTCTAATAGTTTTTTTCAATAATGAAACATAATGCTCTTCAAGCCATTCGTAAAAAAACTGACTCGGAACCTGAATTGTTAATACGCTTGCTTTTAACTTTTTTGGTTTAATAGGTTCGAACCATGTTTTGTAGGCTTGCAGACTCACATTATCCTTGATAATTTTCAAACAATTTTCCCAAACTTGTTCGTGTTTCTGCATAGTGGTTTTTTCTTTAAAATAAGTGATACTAAAACTTCTTAGTAGCCTTAAAAAATCAAGGTAAGTTACCTTCTTTTTTTCAGCAGAACAAATATTGATATAAAAAAGTTTAAAAAAAAGTTTTTTACCTATTGTTTTTTTGAAAAATTATACTTGTCTCACTCGTTATTTATACGTAGTAAAAACAGATGGTATAAGTAGTTAAAAATCTAAGTGTTATGAAATGCGCGAGAAAATAATAAAATGAAAAAAAATTATTTTAAAATCGTGACTTTCCCTGTTTGTGTAATTTCTTTATCCTTTTTCGGTTTTACGATAAGCTTCCAAACATAGACATCTGTTTTTACCAATTCATTCATGTAAGTCCCTTTCCAAGACTCACCGTGCGTAGAAGATTCAAAAATCACCTCACCCCATCTATCAAAAATTCTGAAAGAGTAATCAGTAAACTCACCATAAATAACAGGCGCAAAACCATCATTTAAACCATCCTTATTAGGTGTAAAAGTGTTAGGCACATAAATAAAGAAATCACAATTTTCAAAAAGTACATTTATTTCATCACTACCCTGATGATCACACGACTTGTGCGAATAAGTCATGATGAAAGTACCCGAAGTATCAACTTCTCTGTATTGGTTAGTACTACCATTTTCCCACATCAAATTATAGTAAGTAGAATTGATATAAGGACTAAGGATGAAAGTTTGCCCCATACACAAAGTAGTATCTTCCGGTAAATAAAAATCATACTGCGGAATAAAAGAAATGGTAGCCGTATAAGTACTATCACATCCATTGATAGATTGATAAGAAACCTGATTAAAACCAAACTTAGAAACATACTGTCCACCCACTAGGGCACTATCCCCCTGACAAATAATTAAATCCTGATGATTAGAAAAAGCATAATCAACAGTAAGGGTAACATTAACGATACTATCACAACCCGAAGCACTACCGTTAGGGATAGTATATGGATAGACACCCGCAGAAGAATAATACATATTACCAATTAAAATACTATCGTTATCACAAATTCTGGCATTAGCACTACCCATAGAAGTAGGAATAATAGAAAGATTGGTAATAACAATACTGTCACACCCACTGGCCGAACCACCAAAAATGGTATCGTTATAATTTCCGGCAAGGGTTTGATACACCCCACCAAGAAGAATACTATCTCCTTGACAGATTTGCGCATTAGCATTACCTGTTACAAACTGATTAACAGTTAAAGTAGTAACAACAATACTATCACATCCATTGGCAGCACCAGCGGAAATAGTATCATTATATACACCCGAAGTGTTTTGATAAGCTCCCGCTAAAAAGATACTGTCACTCTGACAAATAGAAGCATTTACATTATTAACCGGAACAGGGTTTACGGTAAGATTGGTAATAATAATACTATCACACCCGTTGACTGTATAAAGTGTATCGTTATATATGCCAGAAGTAGTTTGATAAGCACCCTCAAGCAAAACACTATCTCCTTGACAAATAGTTGTATTAACATTTGAAGAGTAGGTTGGGTGTACAACAACATCAACGGTATCGTTAGTTCCGTCAATGGTTACCACATAAGTTGTAGTAGTAGAAGGAGAAACGAAAAGTGTATCGTTAGTTCCAAGGCTAACCCCAGGGTTTCCTGACTGATACCAATTATAGGCACTACCTCCATTAGCATGAATCATGGCTTGGTCTCCATTACAAATGGTGTCGCCAATGGCACCAGTAACTCCACAAAATCCAACCGGACCAACTCTAAATCCATCAAGTGAAACATAAGCACTTACTGTGCTTGGGTGTGTACAAGATAACACCATTGTCGAAGCATTAGCAGTAAAGTTCATACTGTATTGAGTCCATGTGTTAGCGGCCATTGGAATAGAGTAGTTTTGACAAGTAGCACCAACGCAAATTCTTGGTGCAGTCATTGGACCATTAAAACTAGCAGCTGTTCCAAAGCAAGCACCGTAAAAACATAAGGTATAAGTTTGCCCAACAGTTAAACCTGTAATTGTTGTTTGAGCACACTCAGCATTTGAAGCTAGTCCTAACCAAGTTCCACCATCAGGAGAAGCAATTGCAGGAACAGAAGATCCTGCAACATAAGATCTGAAAGTTACATCACACAAGTCCGGAGAAAAATAACACTTTGTCCAGCCAGTTGCATTTAATATTTGATTATTACCAATAGGTGCACCAGTAACGGATCCATTTGTAACAGTTTGTGCTTTTAATAAAGTGAAACAAGAAACAACACAAAAAAGAATAGTTAAGATTTTTTTCATAAAATATTTAAGGGTAGGACTGAATGATTTAAAACCACTAATAAAGACGAAAATTACTAAAAATAGTTGCTTGTATAACTATTTATAGAATAATATTATTTGAATGAAACTCTTTTATTTGATTTTTTCTCTCAACCCAGCAATCAACTCTTCCTAGTCTGAGACCTGCCCAACCAGCTTGGCAAATCATAGTTTTATTTTCAGAGTTTTTAATGGTAACTGATTTATCTAAAAAAGTATGAGTATGACCACCCAGAATAATATCTAAGTATGGTACTTCATTTGCTAAAACTCTATCTGATACTTTTTCAGAATTATATTCATATCCTAAATGAGATAGACAAATAATCAAATCGCACTTTTCTGTTGTTTTTAATATTTCTGAAGTCTCTATTGCTTTTTCTATTGGGTTTAAATATCTGGTTTCTTTATAGAGTTGTGGTAGAACTAGCCCGTCAAGTTCAACCCCCAGCCCAAAAACTCCAACCTTTATATTATCTTTTTTAAAAACTTTATAGTTGGATACTTTATTTTTTAAAACTGTACTTGAGAAATTATAATTTACATTTAAAAAAGGAAACTTAGCATGAACTAGCATTTTATCTAAACCATCAATACCATTATCAAAATCATGATTACCAATTGTGGCTGCATCATATTGCATGGCACTCATTAATTTAAATTCTAATTCACCACCATATTTATTAAAATAAGGTGTTCCCTGAAAAATATCACCGGAGTCAAAAAGCAAAACATTTTTTTCTTCGCTTCTGATTTTGTTAATTAACCAAGCTCTTTTTGAAACTCCACCCATTCCCGGGTATTTTGCATCGTTTTCAGGAAAAGGGTCTATGTGTGAGTGCACGTCATTGGTATGAAGAATGGTGATTTTTATAAAATTTGATTTTCTATAGTCAAATGCAATAGAAGGTAAAAGGGCAATACCAGCTCCGCTTACAAAAGATTTTTTTATAAAGTCTTTTCTATTCATTTATACTTATTCTGTTATCTAGCTGTGATGAAATTTTCTTTCCTTTTGAATTAGTATCAATACAATGATTTATAATTACGTCTCTCAGCTTCATATTTGTATAAATTACCTCAATAGGGTTAAGAAAAAAATCCATTTTATCTCCTCCTTTGGCAAGATAATCGGTTGTGAGTACTCTAAACTCTTTTTGCGATTCAATATCAACTCCCTCTATTTTTATTTGTTTAATATTTTCTGTAGAACCACTTACAATTAGGTTGCTTGTAGGTTGTCCTCCAACATTTATTAAATACTTTATAAGTTGATTAAACTTTTCTTTTGTGATGACAACAACTACTAATTCATTATCAAATGGCATTAATGAATAAATACGTTCTTTGGTTATTTCTCCTTTTGGAATACTTGTTCTTAATCCGCCATAATTTAAGATACAAAAATGAGGGTTTATGTTAATAGATTTTTTAGCATAGTTAAAAGATAAGTCTGCCACCCAATTTCCCAGTAAGCTTTCCGGTTGTCCTTTTTCCATGGCTTGTTCACTAAAGCAAATAACTTCCTTCATTTCTTTATCTAAAGATTTCTTGTAAGGCGAAATAATAGAGTCTGTTAGAGAAAGAGTTTGATTAACTTCCTCCATTTTATATGTTGATTGGATTATCTTTGGCTGACAAGCAACTAGCGAAATAATTAGTAGGAGTATGCTAACAAGTAATTTCACTTTCCAAAAGTAAGTTAAATCTTATTTTTAGCTAGAAAGTAATATTATATTAATTTGTTATTTTGTGGTTAAATAATCTAGTTATGTATAGAACGTCAATTCAATTAAGAGTGAGATATGGAGAAACAGATAGAATGGGATATGCTTATTATGGAAATTATGCCGAATATTTTGAAGTGGCTAGGGTAGAGGCATTAAGGGAATTAGGAATGTCTTACAGAAAAATGGAAGATGAAGGAGTTTTATTGCCTGTGTTAGATTATTCTGTAAAATATATAAAACCGGCATATTATGATGACTTACTCAAAATTGTAGTAATGATTACAGAACTACCAACTGCAAGGCTGAAGTTTGAATATGAAGTATATAATGAAAATGAAAATTTAATTACTAAGGCAAATACCACACTTGTTTTTATTGATGCAAAGTTGAATAAACCGTTAGCGGCTCCTAAAGAGTTTTTATCTGTATTGGAGCCTTATTTTAGCTGAGAATATTTTTTCTTATTTCTTAAAAAGAAATCAAACAAGATACTTTTATTGTAAATTTCTTTATGCCAACTTGGCTTAGATAACTTTCTTTTCTTTTGATTCTTAAAAAAGTAATAATAAAAATGGAAGTGCGCTTTTATAACAGCAATCATGTGAGAGATTCCATCAGAAAACAAGAGCTTCATTCCGGCTATACCGTCAATAAATAATCTCATAAGTAGAGTAGAAAGCAATTTGTTTCCCGGTAAGTTTTTTTGCAGCATAAAAAGGTTGTTTCTAAAATTCAGGAAAGTTTTTTGTGGTTTTATTTTGTTTAGAGTCCCTCCGCCAACATGATAAACAGTACTCCTTGAAGTATATTTAACTTTATAACCAAGGTTTTTGATTCTCCAACATAAATCAATTTCTTCCATGTGTGCGAAAAAATCTTCATCAAAACCATTTACTTCTTTAAATAGATTCGATTTAATAGCAATACATGCACCCGTAGCCCAAAAAATTTCTTTTTCATCATTATATTGTCCATTGTCTTTTTCAATTTCATTTAAAATTCTACCTCTATTAAATGGAAATCCAAGTTTATCTATAAAACCACCTGCAGCACCTGCATATTCAAAATATTCTTTGTTGTTATAATCTAAAAGTTTGGGTTGGCAAGCAGCTGTTTTTTCATCTTCTAGTAAATTAATTAAAGGTGGAATCCAATTTTCTGTTACCTCTACATCAGAATTTAAGAGGATAAAATAGTTATGCTCTAGTTTTTTTAATGCCTCATTATAGCCTTTTGCAAAACCATAGTTATTTTCATTTTTGATGATAATAACATTCGGAAAATTTTCTTTTATCCAACTAATAGAATTGTCAGTTGAGTTGTTGTCGGCAACAATGACATCAGCATCAGAGCTGCTATATTTTACAACTGTTGGTAAAAATTGCTTGAGCCAATTTATGCCATTCCAATTGAGTATAACTACAGCTGTTTGCTTCATGGTGGGATAAATGTACTAGAAAAAACAAAAAGATAACTATCTGGGTAGTGTGTAGAGCTCTTCTAACTGACTGCCATGATGCTTTTCAAAGTCATTAAAGTCCGGATCGTTAACAAATGTTGACCTGCCATGAAGTTGCTTTTTCCAATTAGGGTTATTTACTTCTCCAAACATATCAGAGTGAAGTAACTCATAATCATTGGTAATCATATCACGACTGTAGAATACAAATCTTCTATTGGTATATTCTCCAATTGTATAATAATGCCATATCTCATAAGGGTATGCGCTTGGCTCATTATCTCTTCTGTTAATTGAATTAGGCGGATCGTATTTTAAATAAATTCTTCCTCTGTCTGTTTCATAGCCTTTTCTGATACTTGTGCTGAAATATTTGTTTACTTCTGCTACTTTTTTGTGGTATTCATTCCAGGCTTGCTCAGGATAATCGGGACTTCTAGTTACCCAAAAGTTAAGCAGGTATTGTTTTAAAAGAGTGGTGTCGTTTCCTTTTAATTGATTTTGAGCAAAAGAAATTTCTAGTTCTGTTGATATTGGTTTTAAAGATTTAATACATTCTTTTAATGAATCAATGGTGTTAATTTTATCTACAAATGTGTTTTGATAGGCTGTTTCGTTAAACGATGAATAGTAGCCGGGATTACTTCGTTGAAAAAATGCCTTTTTAATGGCAAGTAATTCATTGTTTTTGTTTCTTACTTCTATTACTAGATTATAATTGCCACTTGGTAAGGATTCGATATTAAAAAAGTTTAGAGACGCATTTACTGCGGCTGAAGTTTGACGAGCAAAACCTCTATATTTTCCCACAAGTTGTTGGTTTTCATAATTTTCAATAAAGTAGTTAACCAGATATTGGCTATTTTCTCCTACAATTTTGTCGGAATTATAAATTTCGGCATAGAAGCCTATTTTGTCAGTTTCTTCAGCATAAAAGTTA
>Ga0070727_10000109_pt1 | contig 141590 bp, 117 predicted proteins | sample tdAd472_FD_66722 | JGI IMG/M metagenome (GOLD analysis project Ga0070727, IMG submission 66722) | Marine sediment microbial communities from the Atlantic coast under amendment with organic carbon and nitrate - tdAd47.2 | ecosystem: Environmental > Aquatic > Marine > Coastal > Sediment... | reverse complement strand
TTCACCAGGATCATTAACAATAAAGGGATAAAAATGCGGCATCGGACCGAGGGCAATATCCGGCCAACAACTATCAGAAAGCCCCAGACCTTTACCCGGTAACCACTCCAGATTACCATGTTTACCGACATGAATGACGGCATCAACCTGATAGCTTTCACGCAACCAGAAATAACAGGCTAAATAGCTGTGCGGTGGCACCAAGTCCGGATCATGGTAGTTCGCCTGCAGGTCCATATTGAAACCACGCGCCGGTTGTATGCCGACAAAGGTTTCACCGAGACGAATACCGGCAATCATCAAGCGGCCCTGGCGGCATTTCGGATCCTGTTCAGGGCTACCCCACTGTTCAGTTACAGCACGCTGACAGGCCTCGGGCAACTGTTGAAAGTGCTCCAGATATTCATCCACAGCCATGCTTTGCCAGCAGGGCAATTGATGCAACGTCGCCGGATTATTGGTTACCGCACCAAGCAGCTCTTCAATTAACTGATTGCCGGTTTCGGGCACACGTTCGATCGGGTAGCCCGCCTGCTCAAGGGCGCGCAGAATATTGATCGTCGACGCCGGCGTATCCAGCCCCACACCATTGCCAATGCGGCCATCCTTAGTCGGGTAATTGGCTAACATCAAGGCAATGCGTTTTTCAGCATTGGGCTTACTGGCCAGTGCGCAGTAGCGTTTTGCGAGTTGGGCAACAAAATTTGCGCGTTCAGATTGCAACGCATAGGACACCACGGAAATTTCACTACGCTCACAGAAATGACTTTCCGCCTTAAAACTGACGGCACGCGTGATAATTCGCCCATCCATTTCCGGCAGCACCACCTGCATGGCAATATCGCGGCTGCGCAAACCCTGGCTGTGCTCCAGCCAGTCGGCTTCGGTACTGCTGGACAGTACTAACTGCAAAACCGGCAATTGTTTTTCAAAGGGCGATTCGTACAACGTAGGCTGCGATGACAATTCAGGCGTCGACACGCTGTTGCTGGCAAAGCTGGTGGTATTGATCACCAGACTCGCATCAGTTTGTTCAATTAAGGAATTAACCAGCGCTAAACTATCTGTGTCTTTCAGAGATGTCAGCGCGATAGGTAGCGGATTGATGTCTTGTTGTTCAAGGGTCGAAATCAACCCATCAAACATCTGCGTATTGGCGCTTTGCAGATGGCTTCGGTAAAACAATAACAGGCAAACGGGGTTGTTATGATTCCATCTCTGTTGCCACTCAGTCAATGTGGACTCACCGACATGGCTCTGCCCAGGCATATACATCAAACATGGCGGCAGCGACTGAGGCTCCCCCCACTCATAATCGCCACCCAAATATTCACGAGCAATAAAATTGAGTAGTTGCCGGGCATTGGTGACGCCCCCCTCACGTAAATAGCGCCAAACCCGATGTGCTTGCTCAGGAGAGACCGAGCTAACCATGCTTAGCTCTTGGTCGGGGCTATCATCGCCGGGCACGATAACCAACTGACGATCAGGTTGTTCACTGAGCCAGTCGCACAGCTGCTCAAAACCATAGGGCCAATAACCCTTGCCGCCCAGCAGTGACAACACCACAACCTTGGCATGATCCAGCACCTTGTGGCGGTAAAGGTCAAAGGCCGCGGGCTTGGCCAGCTGCATCCAGTTGGCCAGGCGAACCGAAGGAAAATCCTCCGGCAACTGCTGCACTGCGCCTGCTAATGCCGCCAGACTACTATCCGCCGCTGACAAAATAACCAGGTCGGCAGGGCTTTGGTCCAGGTCAACAATGCCTTCGTCATCGACAAAGCCACCGGGTTTTGAGGCCAGCAGGTGCATGATTAAGACTAATTACCAACGACTAACCGGTTACCTGCGCGCTCTGCAGCGCCTTACGAACAACCGCTTCGTCGAGGTTTTTACCAATAAACACCAGGCTGGTTTTACGCGCTTCATCGGCCAGCCAAAGGCGATCAAAATGCACATCAAGGCGTTCACCCACTGCTTGTAATACCTGGCGCATCGGTTTACCCGGCAGCGCCGCAAAGCCCTTGGCGCGGAAAATATTGTGCTCCGCCAACAAGCCTTTTAACGCCGCCTGCAGGGGCTCTGCTTCCACTTCATCCAGCGTGATCACAAAGGAATCAAAATGATCATGAGCATGTTCATGATGATGGCCGTGCTCATGGTGGTGGTCGTGATGGTTATGAACATCATCAATGCGTTCTTCAGCAGCGGCTTCGATACCCAACAACAGGTCCAGCTGGCTTTCACCGTTGCTGATGTAAGCTGTCTTCACTGTTTCAGGCAAACGAGCTTTCAATTGTTCGCCAACTTTTTTACGCTCATCATCGCTAAGCAGGTCATTCTTGCTCACAACGACCAGATCCGCAGCGCTAAGCTGGTCATCCAGCAACTCTTTCAAACTTGGGTCATGGTCCAGGCTCTCGTCAGCCTGGCGCTGCGCTTCAACCAGCGCTTCATCATTAGCAAAACGTCCCGCACTAACGGCCGGGCCATCAACAACCGTAATCACCGCATCAACCGTGCAGAACTGTTTAATTTCCGGCCAGTTAAAGGCCTGAACCAACGGCTTGGGCAATGCTAAGCCACTGGTTTCAATAAGGATATGGTCAATATCGTCACGGCGTTCCACCAGCTGTTTCATGACCGGCAGAAATTCCTCTTCCACGGTACAGCAAATACAGCCATTGGCCAGTTCATAAATGCCATCCTGACCTTGCGCAGAGGCTTCAGCCGAGCTTTCTTCATCACAGCTGAGTGGACAGCTGCGCAGTAGATCGGCATCAATATCCAATTCGCCAAATTCATTGACGATTACCGCAATACGCTTGCCTTCGGCCTGCTTCAGAACATTCGACAATAACGTGGTTTTTCCACTGCCCAGAAAGCCGGTAACGACAGTGGCAGGAATTTTATTTAATTGCATGATGATTTACTCAGTGTGTCTGTTATTTTTCAGGAATCGGTTGTTCCAGAACCTCTAAATCAGAAAGCTGCTCGCTATCCTTGGCGGGATTTTTTTTATCGTCAGTACCAAAGGCAGGCCCACCTTCCTTTTCAGCTTGCTCAACGGGTATGAAGGTAAAGACCAGCAAACCGATAATAATGGCTGCCAAAATCATATCTCTGAGGTTAAAAAATTTACTGTCTTTTTGTTTCATAACACTTAAGCCTTATGGTTAAAGTAGCGCTGGTCAAAACGAGCTCTTCAAAAGAGTTAGCGTTTCACGGTTCGTGGTTCAGCCGGTTTTACCTTGGGTCGATAAACGTGTGCCTGGTCCTTGCTGTAAAGGTAGGAATCACGGAAGTGATCGCTGTCGAGCACATGTCCCACCAGAATCAGTGCCGTGCGGGTAAACTTTTTTTCACGCACTTTAGCGACAATATCCGCCAAGGTGCCTGTCACCTTATCCTGGTCAGGCCAGGAGGTGCGGTAACACACCGCTACCGGGCAATCTTCGCCATAGTGGGGAATCAGCTCCTCAACAATTTTGTGGATACGTGTCACCCCCAGATGAATCGCTAAAGTGGCACCACTGCGGGCCAATTCCGGTAAACGTTCTCGCTCAGGGAACGGCGTTTTACCTTCGTAACGTGTCATGATAATCGTTTGTGATACACCGGATAGTGTCAGTTCTTTACCCAACCAGGCCGCGGATGCGGAGGTTGCCGTCACACCAGGAATAACCTCGTAATCAATACCCTGTTGCTCAAGACGGCGAATCTGCTCACCAATGGCGCCATAGACGGAGGGATCCCCGGAATGCACTCGCGCCACATCCTTGCCTTCCGCATGAGCCGCCTCGATATGGTCCATGATCTCATCCAGGTCAATCGAAGCCGTATCAATGACTTTCTCGGCATGACCTTCGGCGACATCGAGAATTTCACGCGGCACTAACGAGCCCGCATATAAAATCACGGGAGAATTTTTAATCAGGCGCTGGCCTTTTACTGTGATTAGCTCCGGATCGCCCGGGCCCGCGCCAATAAAATAGACTGTCATTTCAATTCCTATTCACTCACTGAGTGATTTATTTGTGTGATGAGCGCAGTGTGGACAAGGCAAAAATGGTGAAAAAGCGCAGTTTATAAAACATAAATGAGCATTTTAGAGCCATTTTTAACGCAGTCAGCACCAGCGCAATAACAAATTAATTACTCAGCTTTTTCTTGTAGCCGCGGGGCGTATAGACCCACTCTTTAGTGCCATTAACAATATGGCGTGACTCACTATTGCCCACCGATACCAGCGTGAACATATCGACATCCTTGGCATCCAACTCGCCCAATGTCGTAATGGTGATACTTTCATCTTCGCGAGTTAACTGACGCCCCAATAATACCGGTGTCGACGCTGGGCGGAACTGCAATAAAATATCGCGTGCGGCATTGAGCTGCCAATCACGTTTTTTCGATACCGGGTTATAAAAGGAAATCACAAAATCGCCCTTACCGGCGCAGTGAATACGCTGCTCAATCGTTTCCCAGGGCGTCAGCAAGTCCGACAAAGACACGGTACAAAAGTCGTGTCCCAGTAGGGCGCCCACTCGCGAAGCACCGGCTTGCATGGCAGAAATGCCAGGAATCACATCAATCTCCACATCCAGCCACTCCGGGTGCGTCTCCTGGCCCTCCAGTTGACGATCCAGTAACTCAAACACCAGCGTCGCCATGGCATAAATACCAATGTCACCACTGGAAACCAGCGCCGTGGTTTTCCGGGCCGCGGCCAGATCGAGCGCTAATCGTGCACGATTAATCTCCTCGCCCAGCGGCAAGTCATGATGCACCTTGCCATCACACACATCACCCAACAGATCCAAATACAGGCCATAGGCCACCAGATCGGTACTCGCCTTAATTGCTGCGCGTGCTTTTGGTGCCACCAGTTCAGCATCTCCGGGGCCAGTCCCAACTACAAATAGTTTTGTCACTTCATTTATTCCACATCGTCATCCGGCAACTTTGCCGTTTCGTTAGCTAGCTTTTTCTCATCCGATTTCACTCGTCGCTCGAGCTTTTTCAGGTCTTCCTCAGGCGGAAGCTCTTCAGGCTTAATTCCTCGCTGACCGAGCATATCTCGAACACTTTGGTTGTTTTGTTTATGCTCGTGCGTTATTTCCTGTTCACCTTGCAAATTTTCTTGCTGCACATTGTGATTTGTAATTTCGGCGGCCAGATTTTTAGCGGCAATCGTCAATGTGGGCAAAAAATCTGCCAGCGGGCGGCTTTTAACAATGCCATATTTATCCTTCATCGCCTGCGTATTATTTCCACCAAACAATACAGCATCACCTTTGGAACGAATTCGCCCAAAACCTTTATCATCAACACCTCTTTCGTAGAGGTTTTGTGATAACGATTTTTCTGACTGCTTTAAACGCTCACGAGCCTCCATTCGTTCCTGTAAGCGCATTCGATCTTCAATCAACTCTTGCTTACGAGTCTGTAGTGCAAAGTAACTCTGTGCAAAAGCTATCTCTTGTTTGCGAGGATCGCCATTTTGAGCGATCAAAAAGCATGCATAACGGGTGAGCATGAAGTCATCAATTTCTCTTTGCCCACCCTTACCGTGAGTGATCAATTTCGTGACGCCACGAAAATGATCGGATTCGTCATAGCCGGTTGACTTACAGGACTCTATTGCCCTTTGAATAGCCGTTAAAAAATTTTCCCAACGAACATAACCAAGATGTTCCTGTAAATCCCGCGCAAACCAAAACTCAATCTCTTCATCAGGAACAGCCTGTACTAGCTCGTCTAGTTCCTTTTGCAACTGTTGTAATTTCTCTTCCATATTTAAGCTCCCTCTACTCCCTCTTCCTTCACATAGGCTCGTGCAACCGCACAGGTCACCCGGCCTTTTTTCTGTTTTGGCAGCAACAACTCTGGCGCTGCCTCAAAATCGCCACTGGCCTGTTGGGCTGCGTAAAGCGCAGCTGATTCGGCCACGCCATAAACACCGACCGTATTAAACACATAATCAGAGCGCGTGCTGAGCAGGCTTTCCACCGTACCAAGCTGTTCTTTATCCCAGGTTTGAAAGGGAATTTTGCTCATTGTCGCCAGCTCAATAAACCCCGTTTCATCCGCCTTGATATCAATGCTGTTAATGCTATTCAGTTCACGAATATTTAATCCCAACTGCTGCAAACAGTCGCTGAATAAATCGGCAATTTCCGGCACAGGCGTATCACGCTCACAGCCCATACCCACACAATAAACCGGTTTTAGATAGCTTTTTGCCGTAGTAAGCACTAACTGTGCGCCCAGCTTTTCAGCAACCTGCGCGCCCCATTCATTGGCACCACCTTCGTGCCCCGATAACAGTGGAATCACAAATTGGCCCTGTTCATCCAGCACCAGTACCGCCGGGTCTTTATGCTTGTTGCCGAGCACCGGTCCCAGCGTACGTACAGCAATGCCAGTGGCACAGATGAGAATCAGCCGATCACCCGACGCAAAGGCTTGCTGCACCTTTTCGGTAAAAGGCTGCGGCTTGAACCACACCTCAGCATCAACCAGTTTTGTCTTAAGATGAGCAGCCAGCCCTTTACCAGCCTCAGTGAGCGCGACAATCCGAATCATGTACGATCACGCTCCGCGCGGGTGACAATAAACAGGGAAAAATAAGGGCCTGGCTCATCGGCCAACTGATCCATACTTTCTATCACCAGCTCACCAGGGCGGCCAATATTTTCCAGGTAACGCGCCTCATTCCAACGCCCGGTTTCCCGCAATAGCATTAAAATCCGCGGCCGGGATCGACCCGCCTTCATAATCACCACGCTATCGTGGTCAAGCAACGCTCCCCGTAACTGCTCATCGCTATGACGCCCGCTCACCACAACCAGCGACTCCTTCAGCATGGTCAACGGGTGATGCAGTGCTGCCGCAGCGGAATTAATGGAGGATATCCCCGGAATCACCTGGCAGTTAAAATCATGCTCCAGGCGCTCCAGCAAATAAGCGAAGGAGCCGAAAAATAGTGGGTCACCTTCACAGATAAAGACCACGTTCAGGCCCTTCTCCAGGTAACCTTTAATACTGTCGGCCGCCTCGTCATAGACCGCATTAGCTATACTGCGGTCATTACACATTGGCATACACACCGGAATCTCTTGCTGTCCGGCTTTTACATCCTTTAATGCTTCACGGGCAATATGCTTGGCCTGCGACTCGCCCTTGTCATTAGCGATGTAGCTGATGACATCCGCCGCACGAATAGCCCGCAGCGCTTTCAAGGTAATCAGCTCTGGGTCGCCAGGCCCAACACCTACACCCACGAATCGACCCGCCGCTATATCAGCATTACTCTCTATCACACCATCACCTTAAACACTAAAATCATCACTTTGTCTTACTAAACTTAAACAGTGCCACCGGTAAGCTGGGTCGATAAACCAATTGATTCGCCAACGGCTTGCCATGACTCACCGCCACCTGAAACGTTTCACTATGGCTATCGCTGAGCATCTCGCGCTGCTGATAAAACGCCAATAACTGCTGCTTGCTCTGCTCCGTCACCGCACTTGCTACCAACAGACCTCGCTTGGGTAATCTCTCCCAACAAAAGGCCAGCAGCTCAGTCAGACTGCCATCACTGCCGCCGATAAAAACTTTATCCGCAGCAGGCAGATCAGCTAATGCTGCCGGTGCCCGGCCCTGTACCGTCAGCAGATTACTCATCACACCGAACTTTTCCCGGTTAGCCTGAAGACATTTAAAACGCTCATCATGGTGCTCAACAGCGATCACCTGAGTACTATCATTCCAATAAGCCAACTCAATCGATACCCCGCCACAGCCGGCGCCGACATCCCAAATCACCTCGTGATTTGCCGGCTGCAGTAATGACAAAATGGATAACCTCACATCACGCTTGGTGAGCATGCCCTTGCCATCTTCTTTGTCGGTGATATAAGCGGTATCAGGAATTCCCGGGAACTCCGGCAAGACGCCACCCTTGCCCTGCGTCTCGATCACCGTCACATGCAGCGGATCAAACTCAATATCCACATGCAGCAGCTCATCGACCTCATAGTGCGTAACCCGTTGATGCGCATATCCCAGCAACTCACAAACATGCAAACGGGACTCATCAAAACCCGCAGCCTGGCACTCGTGGGCCAGCGCCTGCGGTGAGCTTTTTCTATCCGTCAGAATCACCAGCGTTTGATTAGCCCGTAACTTACTGCGGATTTTTTCCAATGGCCGACCATGCAAACTTAAAACGTCGACATCCTGTAGCGACAAGCCCAGCTGATGACAGACCATCTGAATGCTGGAAACAGCGGGATAAAAATGTAACTGTCGCTCAGGATAGTTATGACTAAACCAACGACCGATACCATAATAAAGCGGGTCACCCGAAGCCAGTACCGCCAAACGGGTAACACCCTGACGGACCAAATCGGCGAGATAACCTGGCAGTTCAGCTAGCTTCGGTAACTGTTCGGTACGCTGATCGCCCAATTGTCCCGCCACAACCTGCAGCTGGCGCTTTGAGCCTAGCACCAGTTCACAACCTGCCAGTGCCTGCAACGCCGTATCTGAAAGCTCCGCTTTTTCGGTTACCCCCAGACCAATAACATGTATCTGTAATTCAGCCACGCTAATACCACTCTCCACGATGACAACGCAGCAGCGCATTACACACCGACGCCGCAACCGCACTGCCACCCTGGCGGCCCAGCAGGGTAATACACTCTATACCCAGCTTTTCATGAACATCCCATAGTGCCTGCTTGGATTCAGCCGCTCCGACAAAGCCGACCGGAATACCGATAATCAACGCCGGTTTATCCGCACCCGCTTCAATCATTTCCAGCAGTCGAAATAAAGCCGTTGGCGCATTGCCGATCACCACCACACTGCCCGCCAGCTTTTCCTGCCACAATTGCAGTGCCGCCATGGAGCGGGTTTCACCACTCGCCTTGGCCAGTTCAGGCGTACGTGCATCGTTGAGATAACATAGCGGATCAGATTCAACCATACGCTTAGTTATACCCTGTTTGACCATTTCCACATCACACAGGATGGGACAGTTTGCCGCCAATGCCGCTAACCCCTGCTCACAGGCATTAGTACTGAAGCGCACCAGCTCAGCCAGCTCAGGCATGCCGACGCTATGCACCATGCGCATGACCACCTGTTGCTGCTCACGACTGAAGCCCTCCAGCGGCGTCAACTCGCGAATCTGGCGAAAGCTTTCGGCTTCAATGGCCTGCGGGTTTATTTCGTAATCAAATGGCATGGAAGGGCCTGCCAAAACTATTTGAAATATCGCTGCTGAAACTAGCCGAACTTCTGACTATCGTTAACCAACAGGCGGCAATAGGAGTAACAGCCCTGCGGGTTAGGCCTAAAAATACGCCATCCAGTGTTATTCGTCGCTCATTTGGAATAACCAAATTTCTCTCCTCATGCCTTGTTTGACGAATTTTTAAACCTAACAGCAACATTTCTAATAGTCCCGACAGGCCCTAAAAACCTCAACCATACACTCGTCCAATTCATCAAAAACCGTTATGTCAGCTGGTAACTCAGGGCGTTTGAGCATCAATACGGGAATTCCCATCTCTCGCGCTGCCGCCAGTTTGGCTTCGGTAGCTTTGCCACCACTGTTTTTACTCACCAACACATCCACCTGATGCTCTCGCATCAACGCCCGCTCGCTTTCTAAATCAAAGGGGCCTATGGCCTTCACCCAATGCATTGACGGCGGTAAATCATGCGATGGCTGCACCGCTGTTCGTAATAACTGCTTTTGTCCCTGCTTACCGTAGTGATCTAAAACCGACACCGCTGCTTCATCCAGCTGACCTGCCGTCAGAAAAACCGATTGAAACCCTTTTAGTTCAGCAAGCAGGGCACCCCAACTGTCAAACTGCTGCCAATGATCACCTTCCTGCGCCATCCAGGGCGCCCGATGAAAACGCCAATAGGGTATATTCAATTCACGGGTTACCGCCCAGGCCGTCGCAGTCATGTTCTGAGCGTAAGGGTGCGTTGCATCCAGCACCGCATCGATTTGTTGCTGCTTGATATAGGTCTGCAAACCGCCAAATTGGCTAAAACCACCACTGATCACTTCGCAATCAACATCGGGCATGCGTACCAGCCCGGCGACGCTATAAACGGTTTCTATTTCTGGCCTGTTCAGTCGCTTGGCCAACCTTCTAGCATCCGCTGTACCCCCTAGCAGTAACAACTTCATTTTTTACACCACAAGCAGGCTATTGAAATTCGCTCAGATGAGCGCGAAACAAAGCAAAACTTCCCGAAAAAGCACTGTTTACTAGTAGTAAATGAGCAATTTGAGGGAAATTTTAACGCTGTCATGTGCCGCATGAGTAGAATTTCAACCGTCTGCGGCCGAGCCAATAAACTGGCCCTTGCGATCAACTGCCCACACTTCCAGCTCAACCTCAGCGGGTACGATCTTACGTGCCTGTTGTAAGGCCGCGTCACAAACACCCGCCGCTAAGTCTATACTTTGTTGCTGACAAAGTTTTAATGCTTCGATGCTGGTATTGGCCTCTCGTATTTCAGCCAGCAGGGCTTCATTAGCCCCGGCCTGCTTTGCCAAAGCCGCCAATTGCTCAAAATCCACACTGGAGGCACGGCTGTGTAAATCCAGGTGTCCGTTGGCCAACTTACTTAACTTACCAAAACCGCCGCACAGGCTGAGCTTCTGTACCGGTTTTTGTTTCAAGTACTTCAGTACAGCACCGGCAAAATCGCCCATTTCAATCAACGCCATGTCCGGTAGCTTATAGTGCGTTCGGATTGCTTCCTCACTGCTATTGCCTGTTGTTGCAGCCACATGCTGCAGGCCGTTTGCCAATGCCACATCAATGCCTTGGTGGATCGAGGCAATATAGGCCGCACAGGAAAAGGGCCGCACAATGCCCGTGGTGCCTAAAATCGACAGGCCGCCCACAATCCCCAACCTTGGATTCATGGTTTTCTGGGCCAGCGCCTCACCCTTTTCCACGCCGACACTGGCCACAAAACCGCCCGAATAACTGTACTCGACAGCGATGTCTTCCAAGTGCTGCCGAATCATCTGTCTAGGCACCGGATTAATGGCTGGTTCCCCAACTGCCAAGGCCAGCCCTTCACGTGTCACCGTACCCACACCCTCACCGGCTTTGAGTTGAATGCCCGGCTCATCGGCTAACGCCAACTCCACAAACACTTTGGCGCCATGGGTGACGTCCGGGTCATCACCGGCATCCTTGATAGTTGCAGCCCGCACTGAGTTAGGCTGCATTACCAAATCACTGATTACCAACTCAACCTGCTTGCCCGGGTTACCCCGCTTAGCTGGCAAAGTCACCGTCGCCAGTTCAATTTGTTTGTTCCCCAGCAGCCCATGTGCTGCAGCAACACAGCAGGCGGTCGCGCAGCACCCCGTCGTCAGACCGGTACGCAGAGGGCGTTGCTGTTCATCACTTTCCGGCCACATCAGCTTGCCGCTTTCATTTTGTCCTGCCGGGGTTTAAAAAGTTGAGCAATCGCACTGGGGTTGGAAGGAAAAAACAAATGCAGATAGGTCGCCGTCAAACCACGCTCTCGGAAAATGGCTTCGCCCGGTGCAGGGTGTCGTTGACGCCGGCCATGAGCGATCGGCTCCGGTGTGTCACTGGCACGGGAGCGATGATGGGCATGGGCACGCACATCACCTTCCGGCAAAACCGCTGTTTGCATACCCTGACAACCACGCTTACCACGCATGGCGCCTTTACCCGCCAGGATACCAGCCATTGGATAGGTATTTTCCTGCAAGTCGGTCAGGCTTTCCAGACAATAAAGAAAACCGCCACACTCAGCCAAAATCGGCTTTTCTGTGGCTGAAAACGCGCGAATAGACTCGATCATGCTGCTATTTTTCGATAACTGCTCAGCATGTAATTCAGGATAACCGCCCGGCAGCCACAAAGCATCGGCTTCTGGCAGGCATTTATCACTTAATGGCGAAAAAAAGCTGACTTCTGCACCTAACTCACGCAAAAATCGTATATTAGCATCATAAACAAAGGTAAACGCTGCATCTTTGGCAATAGCAACCTTTACACCACTCAGGTCAGCGCTCACTTCGGGAGCGGCTTCAGAGACCGCAAAAAACTCAACCGGCTCGGGTAACTCGGCGATTGAGCTGCCAATTAACTGGTCTGCGCCCTTATTGATACGCACATCCAGATCGTTACCCACCTCAGAGGGTTGCACCAGCCCCAAATGGCGCTCGGGCAAAGCAACTGCTTCATCTCGCGGGAAAATACTCAGTAGCGGCAAATTGTCGGGCAAGGAATCAACGATCAATTGGGCATGTCGCTCGGTTCCGCAGTTATTGGCGATCAAGCCAGCAAACCTCACATCATCACGATAACTGGCCAAACCAGCCGCAATGGCAGAAGCCGTTTGCGCCATGCCTTTCACATCCATCAGTAGCGCAACAGGAATATTAAACCTGGAGGCGAGATCGGCACTTGATGGCTCGCCATCAAACAAGCCCATCGCGCCTTCCACCAAAATCAGGTCCGCTTCGCAGGCCGCCTCATAGAATTTTTGCTGGCAGTAAGCTTCGCCTGCCATCCACATATCCAGCTGCTCGACATGCTTGCCGGAAGCCTGCGCCAGGATTTGTGGATCAAGGTAATCGGGGCCGGTTTTAAACACCCGCACATCTTTACCCTGTCGGGCATACAAACGTGCCAAGGCGGCGGTAACGGTGGTTTTACCCTGCCCGGAAGAAGGTGCGGCAATGAAAAGCGCAGGGCATTTAGCTGATAAGGGTGATGTACTCATCAGAACTCAATACCTGCCTGTGCTTTGACCCCAAGACGGAAAGCATGTCGCTCATCCTGAACGACGCTGATAGTATCGGCAATTTCCTGCAATGGCGTGGCCATGGTACGGCCCGTAATAATCACACTCTGCATCAATGGCCGATTTTCCAAGGCCTTAACAACCGGTTCAACATCCAGATAGCCGTATTTAAACATGTAACTCATCTCATCGAAGACCAGCATGTCGTAACTATCATCCTGCAATAACTTTTCAGCGATAGCCCAGGCCTGCTGTGCTGCCTCAATATCCTTGTCACGATCCTGAGTTTCCCAGGTAAACCCGTGACCCATGATATGCCAATCAATTTGCGGATGGTCTTTAAATAATTTGTATTCGCCGGTTTCCAAACGCCCTTTGATAAACTGAATCACCGCGCATTTCTTACCGTGACCGACGGCGCGTGCCATGGTGCCAAAAGCCGAGCTGCTTTTACCTTTGCCCGGGCCTTTCAGCAGAATCAGCACACCACGCTCTTCGGTGGATTTAGCGATCTTCGCATCGATCACCGCCTTGCGGGAGGCTGCGCGTTTTTTGTGGGCTTCGTTTTTGTCTGTCATCAGTAGGCTACCGCTAATGAAAAATAATCTGCCGCCAGCTCTCGTGCTAACGCCTGTCCACGCCCACGTTTTACCGGCGAAGACTCGATATCAATCAGCAGGCATTCGCCCGGCAGGCGCAAATCCCTCACCTGCTGTGAACTGCGACCATCGGTAATCAAATAGGTACGCATCGCCATGTCCGGATGCTGTCTCGCTATTTGTCGCAGATAACCACCGGCCTGCTGCAATCCTTCACGCAACGGCGTGCCCCCCCCAGCTGGAATGCTATCGAGTAATTGGCGTAACGCTTTAGGCGCACGGCGGCGTGGTAAAAAACTCTCTACCTGCTGATTCCCAAACCCCCACACCGTCAACTGCTCACGGGAACGATAGGCTTGCTCGGCAATGTCCATAATCGCTGCCTTGGCATTGGCAAACAGGCTATTTTTCAGGGTCGAGGCCGAGGTATCCAATAACACAAAATGCAGTACCGGCTGACCGCTGCGTGCTTTGCGCATTTTCAGCTTGTTTGGCGGCCATTGCCCGGCACTACTCACCAAGCTGGTAAACCAATTGGGTCGGCGTGACTCTTTTTGTGACAACTTGCCGAGACCCTTTGCCGGGCCTTTCGATGCGCTTGAGCTTACATCGCCCTGTGCTTGTTTTTTAACCACCTGTGGAGATACCGCCCCAACGGGTACACCGGCATTAAGCGCTGCAGCCGTTCTCAACTTCTGCGGCGCCATCTGACCCCATTCACCCTGCCCAGATTGTTGCTTAGAGGAGTTATCTTGATCCTGTTCATTACGAGGCTGTTGCTGCGGGGGCCTTCTTTTTGAGGGAGGTGGCTCATTTTTAGGAGACGGAGAAGAGGGCGGTGTTTTACGGCGATGCGCCAACACCAGTTCTTCAACCGCAGACAAATCGTCTTCGATCACCTCATGACGTCCACTCCAAGCCGCATGTGCCAACGCAGCGCGATACCAAACGATATCACCTCGTAACCCGTCCACACCGGCTGCATGGCAACGCTCAGCAATAGCAACACGCAACTCATCAGAGCAGCGCACCTGTGGCAGCAGGTTGCGAGCCGTTTCCAGCGCTGTCAGCAACTGCTGTTGCTCAGTCTTAAACTGTTCGAGATAGCCTTGCGGATCCGCATCAAAAGCTTCGCGGCGGCGTACAATTTCAACACGATCATCCAGGCTGTATTGATTATCCAGATGAACAGCCAGCCCAAAACGATCCTGCAACTGGGGTCGCAGCTCACCCTCATCGGGGTTCATCGTGCCCACTAACAGGAAATTAGCCGCATGGGAGTGGCTGATACCGTCACGTTCTACACAGTTCACGCCACTTGTCGCCACATCCAGCAACAAATCGACCAAGTAATCGTTCAGCAGGTTTACTTCATCGACGTAAAGAATGCCGCCATCGGCTTTTGCCAACAGACCGGGATGAAATGCGACATTTTTATCCTGCAACACCTGTTGAAGGTCGAGCGTACCCACCAGCATATCTTCGGTAGCACCTAACGGCAGAGTCACGAAAGTGTGACTGCCATTAGGTAACAGGTCAGCCATGCCACGTGCCAGCGTCGACTTAGCACAACCGCGCGGCCCACTGATCAATACCCCGCCAAGAGCCGGGTTAATGGCCGCAAGAATTAACGCGAGCTTAAAGGGTTCCTGCCCGGTTACCGCAACGAAGGGAAAACAGGGAACAGAAAGTGCGCCGCTATTAGGCGTGAGCTGCTGCATTGTTTGAGGCCCCCTTCAGGACCCAACGATTCACACACCAGGCGCATGCCAGACCCAACGCTAACCAGAACACCAGGTTGGCAATGCCGCTGGCCATGATGAAGGTTGAATGAAGTTCGTGCAGAGCCGCGACGCGCTCGGCTTCGCCGGTAAATTCAGGGCCGCTGACGTGTGGTGCACCCACCAGGTAAGGAAACGCAAACAAAACAATAGAAAACGCCTTCCACTTAAGTGGCGCAAACCCAAGTATCGCTAAACCAGTCAGGAATAAACCAACGGTCAACATCCACCACCCCTGACGGTTTTCCAAAACAGCCGCTTCTATACCGGGAATTTCGGGAGGAAGACCAATGCCCGGCGCAGCAAAAAAGGCGATAAAACCCGCTAAGCCCCACAGGGCACCGCGCATAACCGATACCTGCGTCCAGCCCTGTAGCTGCGTCTGACACATAACCGCCAACATCATGGCCGCAAAGCCAATCGTAACCAACACATTTGACAGGCCCGTGAAGAAAAGGCGCTCGCCGCCGTCTGCCGGCGCCCAGGCTTCATGATCATGGTGATGACCATCAGCATGTTCATGCGTAACAACTGACGCTTCCTCAACCACTTCATAGGTCTCAGAAGCAAAAATAATGGGATCGACTAGCAATGATTGCAGGCCTGTCTGAAGGACACCCACAGATACCCCTACCAAAAGGGCACAAAGAATTATTCCACGAAAAAGCATATTGGACTCGCTACAGCTAAATTTTTAAACGCCAAAAACCAGTCAAACCCGGCTGACAAAAAGGCTTAGTGGCAGGGAAATGCCATGCTGTGGCGGACATCATGAGCCGCGTTGTGGGCCGCATCCATCGGAGCGAAACCTACAGCAAAGATCATCAAAGCACCGAATGCCAGCGCTGTCAGTGTGCTCATCCAGCCGTTAGTGGCAAGTGATTTTGCTGAAGAGTTAGAAATTGAAGCTTGGTTTGAAGACATATTTTTTATCACCTTGCACCCACCGTGCGATAAGAGGTTTTAGTGGCAGATCAGGCCGGTCTTCGGGCTCAAAGAGGATTGCGCCAATACGACCCAACCAAAAAATTTACGCCTTCCCAGATCACTTAAATCTAGTGGCTAGGGCCTGCTCACACTAATTGAAACACCACTGTTATAGCTAAAAATTCATCAGGCAAGGCATGAGGAGCGAAGTTTGGTCACTCCAAATAAGTGACGAATAACACAGCCTGGTGGGTTTTTAGCTATAACCCGAAGGGCTGAAGTCATTTTTCCCTTCCACCGCGTTATTACTCGCTTATGTAGATGACTACATGGTGCTCATAATGCCTTATTGAAGGGAAAAATGACCTTCAGCAGTGATATTTCAATTAGTGTGAACAGACCCTTTGCAAACGACTCTTTATTACCGATGCGGGGGCAGCGATGGGATTGATGATCAACGATCACGCTATCCATACTTCCCGATTATCCTGACTTCGCGATGGAAGCGCTGGCACCTGTTCCAGTTCAGGAATGGTAAGTCTTTGACCCTTTTAATACAAGCCGTTAACTATTTGAATCCGCTGATTCCACGCGTTCAAGGCGATATAAATTAGTTGCCACTTTGTCGGTAGAGCGGTGAACCACTATCTGGGCTCCGTGGGCTTTTAGATCCTGGTTAAGCGTACTTTGGTAGAGTTGGCGCTGGAACTCAGCGAAACCAACACTCTCTTGATAAAATTGAGCCAGAAACAGATAAAGCGCCGAAATCGAAAAAACCACCCCCCCTTTTTCTACACGAACATCACCCGAAAAGCTTTCTATCTCCGAAACCACCTTTGGCTCACTTGCTAAAACATCCAAGAAAAATTTCTCAGCACACAGGCACATCAAGTTAATTACCATACAGTTTAAAAACGCTAACTCATCCTAAAACTATTTTTATCGGCAAACTAGCAAATACCTCTGCCTCCACCTTTAATCACAAACCATGGAATACATCATGGTATCGGGTTTACTGTTTTACCCTCTCTTATTCTCCCCTATAATTCGCGTCCACAGGAGAGAATAGACCCATGCTTGATTTAGCTTCACTACCCGATAATGCGGGCGTCATCATTTGCGGCCATGGCAGCCGCGCCAAGATTGCCGAAGAGGAATTTGCTTCACTGGCAGCCGGCCTGCGTGCTCGCTACCCCGGTATTAAAGCGGAGTACGGCTTTCTGGAATATTCGGCGCCAAATATTCACATGGCCTTGGATAAGCTGCTTGAGCAGGGTGTTGAGCACATTTACGCGGTGCCAGGCATGCTGTTTGCCGCAACGCACGCGCAGAATGATATTCCCTCCGTACTGACCACCTATCAGGAGAAGCACCCGCACCTGACCATCGAGTACGGGAAAGAGCTCGGCCTGCACAACGAGATGATTCTGGCGTTTCAGCAGCGTATTCTGGAGGCCGTTGGCTTAACTGAAATTCCGGAAGTCGGCGCGCTGTACGACACCATGCTGGTGGTTGTTGGCCGTGGCACCTCGGTGGTTGAAGCCAATGCCGAAGCCGCCAAACTGACTCGAATTGTTGCTGAAAACCTGGGGTTTGGTTGGGCAGAAACCGTTTACTCCGGCGTAACCTTCCCTTCTGTGGGACGCGGTTTGGAAATGGCCGCCAAGCTGGGTTTCAAGAAAATTGTGGTGGCGCCCTACTTCCTGTTTGGTGGCCGTTTGATCGACCGTATTTATGCCTATGTGGATAAAATTGCCAGCGAGCAACCCGATATTGACTACTTCAAGGCGGATTACCTGCGCGATCAGTCACACGTGATCGACACCTTTGCGTTGCGTATTAATGAAACCATTCGTAGCGAAGAAAAGGGCGGTGGCTTAATGGCTGACTTTAAAGCCCGCCTGGCGCGCGGCGAGGTGGATGTGCATCACCACCACGCTGAATATCAAGAGAATAGTGATCCGCAGGATGATGAGGCGCACTCTCATGGTCATTCTCACGTCCATGACCACTCCCATGATCACAGCCACTCGCACGACCACGGACATGCCCATTCCCATAGTCACAGCCACTCGCACGGCCATGGACACGGGCATCACCATGCCCCCTATAGGCATATCGCGCATCCCCACGGACCTCGCACCATGATTGATGAGAATGTGTGCTGCTGCTTTATGGGCCAATTCCCGCAGGAAGTGATTGATGAGGAGCGGGCTTTGCGAGCGGAAAGAGGCGAAACAGCGGGAACAGGAACGCCTACCTGCAAGAAATAAACGGGGTTTAATAACTCGATACCGGGCCTGGGCCCGGTATGACTTGGCCACCGGATTACCCGATTAAGGGCACACACCACTGCGCAGAACAGGTTGCGCTTAACTGAACGCCAGTATTTTAGTCTTTAACTCGGCAAAGCTATCTGCTGTGGGAAATTGCGGGTAAGTCGCTTTCACCGCGTCAGGACTGTTGAAAAGAATACCGTTATCCGCCTGTTCCAGCATGCTGATATCGTTATGGGAATCACCAACGGCAATCACCGAGTAATCCAGCTGTTGTAACGCAATAACCGACTGACGTTTGGGGTCTATCTGACGAAGCTTGTAATCAACAACCGTACCCTTCTCATCACAGACCAAATGATGCGCCAGCAGCGTTGGCCAACCCAGCTTTTCCATCAATGGCCGACTAAATTCATAGAAGGTGTCGGAAATGATGACGACCTGATATTGCGGCCTGAGCCAATCGAGAAACGCCACCGCGCCAGCAAGCGGCTCCATCTGGGCAATCACAGCCTGAATTTCGGCCAAACCCAAGCCATGCTGCTGCAACAATTTAAGTCGCTGGCGCATCAGCACATCATAGTTTGGCACTTCGCGGGTAGTATCGCTGAGTGCTTCAATGCCGGTACGCGCGGCAAACTCGACCCAGATTTCCGGGACCAGCACGCTTTCCAGATCTAAACAGACTATTTGCACAACTTTCCCGCCCGGCAGCTTTAAAAGGCCGCAAAGTTACCGTTATCTATCGATGGGCGCAACCTGATAGGCCTCAGGCTCAAATTTAGCTTTCACCTCACTGATATCGGCAATATTAATGGGCAACGTCGCTGTACCCCCACCCATGGGCACATCAATATAAATACGGTTTGTTGTTACCCGCTTGAGCGCCCCCTCAAGACGGCGATTATCAATGGTTTTGATACGCAGGTCTTTGTGCATAAACTCGTTCAACTGCGAGGTGCGAATCTCAACATAGCTGTTCCGAGGTGCTTCTTGCTGAGTTGTCACGCTGCGGCTCTGCTCTTCTGCAACAGGTTCAGGTGTTGGCTCCAGCGAGGCCATGGCCTGCTTGAGCTTCGATTCCTCCCAATCAAACCGAATATCGCGAATCACCCTGTCACCCATGTGAATTTCAAGGCCCAGTAGCGCTGGCAAATCACTTGGCTTGAACATTCCCAAATTAGCCAGTTGCTGCATACTAGCGGGGTACATTTGCAGCTTTAACGGACCTTCCGCCTGCAGATAATAGCGGTACACCTCATAGAGGTTTTCACTGAGACTAATACCCTGCTCAGATAACGCTGCGCGAAGCATCGCCATGTGCAAGGTGATAAAATCATCATCGCTCACACCCTGCCCAGCAGCACAGTGCTCTATCAATCGCGCGTTATAACCTTCATCCTGCAGGCTCACCGCAATACGCTTTAACTCTGGCTCACTCAGCATCGCCGCAGCAGACAGGGTGGCAATATCACCAAGATTAACAACCATGTCACTATGGCTCATATCGTGCCAACGAAACTGGCTGTTTAAAGTGAAATTTTTAGATGCACGGTCCCACTCATAGCCCATGGCAATGGTCGCATCTAACTCGCTATAACCCAGTTTTTGCAGTGCACTCAACGGATCGACCGTTATTAGGTCATCGCAGCCTAATAAACTGTAGTCTTTAAAAGGCTGCTGTCCCTGTGACTCTAGCATAATCATATAAGGGCGTAATGTTTGCAGGTCCATACGAAGGTGGCGAAGCGTAAGCTTCATGTTTTCTGGCAATACCTGCTTTTTCAGGTCTTCACCAATAAACATCAGGGTTTGCAGGTTGGGGAATTTTAGAGCGACTTCATCGACACCGACTTCCAAACCGTTGCCGTAGCCTTTGATTTTAACCCCCGTTACCGACACAGCGCCGTCCAGATCGCTGCTCACACCCTCATAGCTGATATTTGCAAAGGGGCTGAGCATCGCAATCGCATCATCCAGCTGCTCGGTCACTTTGTAATAAATAAAACCTTTGATGCCACCAATCACAGCGGCCACAAACACCACTAACAAGAATAATTTTTTCATTTTTATCTCAACAGACTAACGCTTTTGTTGAGACTAAGTGTAGTCGATAAGGGGAAATAAACGAGCCACTGATCAGCGGCTCTGGAAGAGGCTATTTTTTGCTGGGATCAACGAAATTTAAAACTTGCTCAGCCACTTGAGGCTTGGCTGGTTTTTCATTCACACGCGTAGGGATTTCATTAGCCAATCCGGCAACGGGCATTTCATCCTCGTAGCCGCACTCAACACACTCGCGATAATTAATCCCGTCCTTTTCGTACATGACGATTTTGTCCATTTCTGAACAGCGCGGACAAACTGCGCCAGCGATAAAACGTTTTTTCATCGTAGTAACCGCCTTATTTATTCAAAAAGTCCAGGTACTCACGAACACCCTCTTCAACTGTTTTGAAGGACTCGCTGTAACCCGCATCACGCAGGGCTGAAATATCCGCCTGTGTGTAGCTTTGATAACGTCCCTTAAGGTGCTGCGGGAAGGCAATAAATTTAATCTCACCTTTACCGTGCCAATCCACAACCGCTTTAGCCACATCCAGGAATGGCTGCGCACGCCCTGTGCCCAAATTAAAAATGCCTGATACCTGCGGGTTTTCCAGCAACCACAACTGCGTTTTTACGGTATCACCCACGTAAATAAAGTCGCGTAGCTGGCCGCCATTTTCGTAACCGTCACAACCTTCAAACAGTTTTACTTCACCATTTTCTTTGATTTGGTTATTGAGGTGGAATGCCACGCTGGCCATTGAGCCTTTGTGGTCTTCACGTGGACCATAGACATTGAAAAAACGCAAACCAACCACCTGGCTGTGAATTTCGTCTTGATGCTGTCGCACGTATTGATCAAACAGGAACTTGGAGTAGCCATAGACATTCAACGGCTGCTCGTTTTCACGCTTTTCAGCAAACTCGGTATTACCGCCATAAACGGCTGCACTGGAGGCGTAAATCATCGGAATTTGCTTGGCAATGCAGTAATGGAAAACCTTTTTGCTGTACTCGTAATTATTTTCCATCATGAACTGGCCATCCCACTCAGTGGTGGCCGAACAGGCACCCAAATGCACAATCGCTTCAATGTCAGGCAGCATGTCACACTCAAGGCGCTCAAGGAACGTATGCTTGTCTAAGTAATCAGCAATTTCACAATCGGCAATATTTACAAATTTGGTGCCATCGGTGAGGTCATCAACCACCATCACGTCTGTGCGGCCTTGCTCATTCAGGCCCTTCACCAAATTACTGCCAATAAAACCTGCTCCACCGGTTACAACAATCATTTAAACACCCTTCGAATCACATTTGTCTCGTGCGCGCATATTAACACAAAGACATAACAAGACGCAGAACCCAATTTATAGGGTGCGACATATTGCCGCATTTTCGACCTCATATTTTTCCTCTAGCATTGCCCGCCCAATGACCTGATGGAGAAATTTTGTGCTCACTCTCACCCGCCTGACATCCACTCTTGGCATGCTGGCTGCGTCCTTAAATACACTGGCTGATTCAACCCCAATTAGTGAAATTGAAATTATCAAAACACGTCCTGCACAGCCCGCCACGTTGACCCAACGTAACTTTAAAGAAACGGAAAAACAGTTTCTACAAGCGCCCGGCGCGGTATCAGCAATCAATAATACTCAATTCCGTGACGGCAAATTAAGCAATCAGGAGGATATTTTCAAACAGGTACCTGGTGTCTGGGTTACATCGCAATCGGGCAACGATGATGTGCTGCTGTCAATACGGGGCTCAGGCATTGCATCCAACTCATTTGGCAGAGGCATCAACTCCTACCAGGACGGCATCCCGCTTGGGCGTCTAGATAATGGCACCACCAATCAGTTAGTTGATGTGTTTTCAGCTGATTATGTTGAGGTATATCGCGGTGCAAACGCGCTCAAATTAGGCGCAGCCTCGCAGGGGGGAGCCATCAACTACGTTTCTAAAACCGGCTATAACGTTGATCCTCTGATTCGCCTTGAGAGCGGCAGCTCTGGCTACCGTCGTGCCCAACTAGCGACCGGGGATGTGATTGGCGATAAAGATTATTTTGTTTCTCTCAACACGCTCAATAAGGAGGGTTATCAGGATCATTCGGTACAGGAGAACTACCGTTTCAACTCTAATTTTGGCGTCAAGCTAAACAGCCTCTGGGAAAATCGCACTTACTTTTCGGCCACCAGAGCGCGCTCGGAGTTAGCCGGCTCTATCAGTAAAACCGAGTTCCGCGAAGACCCTAAGCAAGCCGGCACCTATAACGAGTCTTCTGACACCGACCGTAACTGGCGCGATATTAGAATCGCCAATAAAACCAGCCGGGTAGAGGGCATGGAGCGTTTGGATTTAGGTGTTTATGCAAAATACACCGAGATGGATCACTTGCCTACGCCCTTCACCGGCATTATCGATAATCTGTACCGCCAAGTTGGCGTCTCTGCCCACTACGAAAATACCGCTCAATTTGGCAACTACTCTCACAGCTACCTTGTTGGCGCTCGTTTTGGCATCAGTGATGACGCACTTAGCCGATTTCGTCATGCAAACGGCGGCCACACAAAAACCGACAAAACCTATGATGCCGCCTTTGAACGCCAACAGTTTGAGCTATACGCCGAGGATAGCATTAGCCTGACCGACAACACCGATGTAATTGTTGGTTTACAGTACATTAACGCCGACAGTGATTTTAATGATCAGCTCGATAATCCACCGGGATTTTTGCCTTGCTTCCCGCCCGGGTTTGCCTTTATTCCCGCCTGTAATGGCCAACCACAGCCTAACGCGTCAACGGGCGATGACTCCTATACGGTTAATCATCATGGTATCAATCCCAAACTTGGGATCTCTCATCAGTTCGGTTACAACCAGCATATATTTGCCAATATCGCCCGCAGCATGGGCCTACCCTCCTCAACGGACCTGGGAACCAACAACAATGAGATTCTTGATGCTCAGGTCGCCTGGACCTTCGAGCTGGGCACCAAAGGTAAGCTACGGAAACTTGATTGGGATATCACCTACTTCTACAGCAAAATCAAAAATGAACTGCTGGATTTCCAGCCAGCCCCCAACCAACGCGCTATCACCTTTAACGCCAGCGACACCATCCATGAAGGCATTGAGCTAGGCCTTAGCTGGTTAGCCACACAGGATATTTTCAAAGACGGCGATTCCGCTCACCTGCAACTCACCTATAACTGGTCAAATTTTTACTTTGATGGCAGCTCTTCACTGGGCACCGCTCAAATCAACAATGACGAACTACCGCGCATTCCAGAGCATGCCGCCTACCTGGCGCTAAATTATCAAAACGGCCCCTGGAGCGTCAGCCCCAATGTGCGCGCCATCAGCAGTTACGACCTCACCTACGACGGCACCGGCGGTGACGACTACGAAGTCGATAGCTACGCCGTGATTGGCTTGAAAGTAAATTACCAACATAACGATAAACTCAGTTGCTTTGTTGATGGTCGCAACCTGGCCAACAAGAACTTCACGTCAGACGGTAGCGCTAGTATTACCGCCGGAGCACCCGGCTCTTCAGCCTCGGTGCACCCTGGCGAGCCACGTGCTATCTACTTCGGCATCGAGTATAAATTATGATTAACTTTCTTGATCGCTGGCACCGGCGCCTGGGTATCTTTCTCGCGCTGCCGATATTGTTATGGTGCATCAGCGGATTGACGCACCCTCTCATGACCCACGTTGCGACCACCGATGCAGCGCGTCAGAGCTTACTGTCCGGGACGCCCCACATTACCGGGAGTTATGCGCCCATTCAGCGAGTATTGCGAACCCACAACATCCAACAGGCTGATCAAATCCGGCTGGTGACCTTTAACGGGCAAAGCTGGTATCAGGTACAAAACCGTGAACCGGCTCCGGACACCCCCCGCTATCAAGAGGCGGCCCCCTGGCCATGGGTTAGCGTGCGTTATTTTTCTGTCGAAACAGGTGCAGAACTTGTTGGCGGTGACTCGCTCTATGCTCGCTGGTTAGCACGTTATTTTGCCGGGATGCAGGATACGCCGGTTGCGCATCAGGAAAAGCTCACCGCGTTTGATGCCTATTACCCCTCCATCAATAGACTGCTGCCCGCTCACCGCATTCGCTTTGATCGCGCCGACAATCTGGAAGTTGTTGTCGACACCACCTCCAGTCGACTCGCCGCTGTCAGCGACCGATCCCGTAACGCACTCATGTGGGCCTTCAGAACCTTCCATACCTGGGATTGGTTAGGCGAACGTCACAGCCCTCTTCGGGTATCTGTACTCGCGGTCTTAATCACCGCCACTTTTACGTTGGGTTTATTTGGCCTGATTCTCTATGGCTGCCTTGTGAAGCGATTGAAAACAAAAACCCTAAAACTACAGAATATGAACGCCTGGCATCGCACTACTGGCGTAGTGATCAGCCTGTCGATGCTTGGTTTTGCCTCCAGCGGACTACATCAACTATGGGGAAACTATCAAGCAAATGACTTCTTTGCCTTCAAAGCTCCAGCGTCTTTCAGTCCCAAAGAACTCGTCATTGATCCTATTCCACAGCTTCGCCAAAACAATGCCATCAACATTTCGCTAGCCCGCTTGCCAGAGGGCGTATTCTGGCAATTTCATGAAATAACAGAACAGGGAAAAACGCTTAGCTATCAATCCAGCCAATCGGGCCATTGGCTAAAGGATGGCGATAGCCAATACGCAAACTACCTGGCCTCACTGGCAAGCGAAAAATCCACTGATCTGGTAGTAAAAACAGAACCTCGCCAACGCTTTAGCCGAGACTACCCGGAAATTCTGAGGCGTTTACCGGTGCAGAAAGTCACCTTCAAACACGAAGGTTTATTCGCCTACTACATAGAAACCCAAACCGGGCTGGTAGCAAACCATATAACAGGGCCAGAACTAGCAAAAACATTACATTTCTTGATGCTGCATAAGTATCGCTTCCTGGATAAACAGGGTTTTAGCGTACTTGAGCGGGATTTGATAATGAGTTTTTTGGTGCTATTGATAATCGGCACCACAGGAATGGGAGGAATAATTTATATCCGTAAAAGGAAGGCTAAAAAATCACACCGGCTGGCAACTACTAAGCCACGTGAAGCCTAGTGGAAAATGCCCCCTGTTTGCCCTTGGTATTACAGGGGGTATCTCACTTATTCAGAGCGGCTAGTTACTTCCAGCAGGTGATAACCAAACTGCGTTTTAACCGGGCCCTGAACGGTATTCAGCGGCGCACTGAAAACCACTTCATCAAACTCACGTACCATCTGGCCTGGACCAAACTCACCTAAATCACCACCACGACCGCCGGACGGGCAGCTTGAATGCTGCTTGGCCATTTCACCAAAATCTGCGCCGTTTTCGATGTCTGTTTTAATTTGCTGACATTGCTCTTCAGTGGAAACCAGTAGGTGTCTTGCACTTGCTTTGCTCATAGGATATTTCCTGTATTTATCGTTTAAATTTAATTTGGATGGAAAACCATCAAGCCAAACCGCTGTGTCTTAACAACGGCTCAACGCTGGGCTCACGACCTCTGAAGGCAATAAACAGCTCCATTGGTTCCTGTGACCCTCCCTTTTGCAGGATATTTTCTAAAAATGCGCGGCCAGTAGCCGCATCAAAAATACCTTCTTCCTCAAACTTGGAAAACGCATCGGCAGACAATACCTCTGCCCACTTATAACTGTAATAACCCGCTGCGTAGCCGCCGGCAAAGATGTGACTAAAACCACTCTGAAAACGGTTGTAGGATACCACAGGCACAACCGCTACCTGTTGGCGCACTTCATCCAGCACTGATTGCACAAAGCCCTCAACGCCTGATTGATATTCCAGGTGGATACGAAAATCAAACAGTGAAAACTCCAACTGTCGCACCATTTGCATCGCGGCCTGAAAATTACGCGCCGCCAACAATTTATCAAGCATATCCTCAGGCAGCGGCTCCCCCGTTTCAAAATGGCTGGAAATCAAAGCAATGCCTTCCGGCTGCCAGCACCAGTTTTCCATAAACTGACTGGGTAATTCGACGGCATCCCAGGGCACGCCGTTGATACCTGATACTGCGCCCACATTAATTTCCGTCAGCATATGATGCAGACCATGACCAAACTCATGGAACAGAGTCGTCACTTCATCATGCGTCAGTAGCGCAGGTTTATCGCCCACCGGACCATTGAAGTTACAGGTCAAGTACGCCACCGGCAGTTGAATGCCATTTTCCGCAACACGCCGCACCCGGCACTCATCCATCCAGGCACCGCCGCGTTTATCGGCACGAGCATAAAGATCCAGGTAAAAGCGACCAATGGCTTTACCGTTCTGGGAAATTTCATAAAAACGTACGTCTTTGTGCCAACTATCAAACTGCTCAAGCGCGTTAATATCGATGCCATACAGGCGATTCACCACATCAAACATGCCAGCAATCACCTTATCGACCGGGAACCAGGGGCGTAATTCTTCCTGTGAAATGGCGTAGCGATGCTGGCGAAGTTTTTCACCGTAAAACCCCACGTCCCAGGGGTTTAAGCTGTCTACATTGTCACTTTCTTTGGCGAACGCCTGTAGCTCCGCAAACTCTTGCTGCGCCTGGGGTCGAGCCTTATCAGCAAGATCCTGCAGAAACTGTATGACCTGCTCTGGTTTATCAGCCATTTTGGTCGCCAGCGAATACTCTGCATAATTTTCAAAACCCAGCAGCAGGGCCAGTTCGTGACGCAGAGCCAGAATTTCATCAATCAACCCACTGTTATCCCATTCGCCCGCGTTGGGCCCCTGGTCGGAAGCGCGGGTCACAAAAGCTTCGTATACCTCTTCACGCAGACTGGCATTTTCGCAGTAGGTTACCACCGGGAAGTAGGAGGGGAATTCCAACGTAATCAAATAACCCTCTTGGTCATTAGCTTTTGCCGCCTGCGCCATAGCCGCAAGAGAGGACTCTGGCACGCCGGCTAAATCCTCAACACTTGCAATTAATTTGGTCCAGCCTTGAGTAGCATCCAGTACGTTTTCAGCAAATTTGCTGGTTAGTTCAGACAGACGTTTTTTAATCTCGCCATAGCGCTGTTTTTTGTCATCGGCCAGTGCAACACCCGCCAACCGAAAGTCCCGTAGGGCATTTTCGATGCTTTTTTGCTGCGCCTGATCCAAAGCCGCAAACTGGTCACTATCAGCAATCGTCTGATAAGCCTGATATAGTTCAGGACTCTGCCCCATTTCTGTACTGTATTCACTCAGCAACGGCAAACAGGCATTGTAGGCCTCCCGCAACGCATCACTATTCACCACCGAGTTCATATGACTGACAGGTGACCAGGCCTGGCTTAAGCGGTCATCCAGCGCCTCGATAGGGGCGATGAATTGCTCCCAATCCGGCGTCTCAACATCCGCTAGTAATTGTTGGATTTGTTGTCTGTTTTCAACCAAAAACTGCTCAATAGCCGGCTGTACATGTTCAGGTTTAATGGCTGAAAAAGCAGGCAGCTCAGCAGGCTGTAACAACGGGTTAGACATAGGGTGATTTTCCGTTTAGACCAAAGTATGAATTAGGCGACCGCAAAAACCGTGGTTTCCACAGGTCTCCTTGCGCTACACTCTAGATATTACGTTAAAACTCATTAATTCAAGGCCGGAGAATCTTAAATCTCATGACAGTACGCACATTTCAAGGCATTACCCCACAAGTTGGCAACAGCGCTTATATTGACCCTCACGCGCTGGTAATTGGCGACGTCGAACTCGGCGATAATACCTCCGTCTGGCCAATGACGGTCATTCGTGGTGATGTTAACCAAGTGCGCATCGGAAGACGGACAAACATTCAGGACGGCTGTGTACTACACGTGACCCACGCTGGAGAAAGCAATCCGGGGCACGAACTGACAATTGGCGATGATGTGACCGTGGGTCATAAGGTTATTTTGCATGGCTGCACCGTTCAGGATCGAGTACTGATCGGCATGAACGCAACCATTATGGATGGCGCCGTGATTGAGTCAGATGTCGTCGTTGGTGCAGGCAGCCTTGTTTCACCGGGCAAGGTACTGGAAAGCGGTTACCTGTATCTAGGCAGCCCTGCCAAACGGGTCCGACCGTTGACTGATTTTGAGCGCGCCTTCTTCACCTACAGCGCTCAACATTACGCCACCCTTAAAGATCAGTACATTGTTGATCAAATGCACGACGGCTAACTAGCCACTGTTATTCGCCCTGTAGAGTAACGACTATTCGGCGAGCACCGCCATAATCGCGGTGCTCGCCCAAATAAACACCTTGCCAGGTGCCCAGATTAAAACGCCCCCGGGTAATAGGTAAAGTCACACTGCACCCCAGCAATGAGCTTTTAATATGTGCAGGCATATCATCCGAACCCTCCAGCGTATGCCGGTAATAGGGCATATTTTCCGGCACCATTTTATTGATATGGGCTTCGAAATCCTGCCGCACGGTAGGATCAGCATTTTCATTTATCGTTAACGATGCTGACGTATGCTGAATAAAAAGGTGTGCCAAACCAACACTAAAGTCGGCTAACTCCGGCAATTGCGCCTCGATTTCATCGGTTACTAAGTGAAAACCTCTGGACTTTGGATCCAAGCTGATAGTTTTTTGCTGCCACATGGTTATCCCAGCTGAGCTCGTAATGACTCTATCACTGCTGTCGTATTCGGCCTGACATGACGCCACATAAAAAAGGATTCCGCTGCCTGCTCAACCAGCATCCCTAAACCATCCATTGTTTTTTCTGCACCTTGATCACGGGCCCAGGCATTAAATACAGTTTCTTCGGCACCATACATCATGTCGTAACACCAGGCGTTAGCCGCCAAAATACCATCCGGCAACGGTGGTAAATCGCCCTGCAGGCTAGCAGCCGTACCATTGATAACAAGATCAAATTGCTGTCCAGCTAACTCGTCAAAGCCTAAAGCAGAGATCTCGCCTAAATCAGCAAATTCGTCGGCCAACGTTTGAGCCTTGCTGACCGTTCGGTTGGCAATCACCAGCGATTTAGGGTTTTCGGCCAGAATGATCGCCAGCACGCCTCGCACTGCACCACCCGCTCCCAGTACTAACACACGTTTTTTAGCGATGTTACCACCGTGGTTTTGTACAATATCCCGCACCAGGCCAACACCGTCGGTGTTATCGCCGTAGATTTTATCATCCTTACCAATCATCAGGGTATTGACCGAACCGGCCCGCTGAGCGCGCTTGCTGAGAATGTCAGCAAATTGCCAGGCATCCAGTTTAAAGGGCACCGTAACGTTTAAGCCTTTTCCACCCGCTGCAAAAAACGCCTGCGCCTGCTCTTTGAAAAGGTCCAGCTCAAACAATAAAGCCTCATAATTAAGATCTTGCTCAGTCTGCTCAGCAAAGGCCGCATGAATTGCTGGCGATTTACTGTGGCCAATGGGGTTGCCAACTACGGCATATTGATCAGTCATGATTTTTGCTGGAGCTCCTAGAGTATCCACTTTTTCGGTTGCAGGAATGTTTCATAAAGCTCAGCTTCCGGACTGCCTGGTTCTGGCTGCCAGTTATAGTCCCAATGCACAATCGGCGGCAACGACATCAAAATAGACTCAATACGCCCACCCGTCTGTAAACCAAAAAGGGTGCCCCGATCATAAACCAGATTGAACTCCACATAACGCCCGCGACGATAACATTGGAATTTGCGTTCGCGCTCACCATACTCGGTGTTTTTACGCTTGCTCACAATCGGGCAGTAGGCTTTGGTATAACTGTCAGCAACAGAGCGAACAAAGGCAAAACAGGTTTCGAAATCCCACAAATTCAAATCATCGAAAAACAACCCGCCAACACCTCGTGGTTCGTTGCGGTGCTTAATGAAGAAGTACTCATCACACCAGTTCGCGTATTGGCGGTAGAGGTCATCACCAAAAGGATCACAGGCATCCTTACACACCTGGTGCCAACTGCGCACATCCTCTTCAAAACCATAGTAAGGCGTCAAATCCAAACCACCACCAAACCACCAAACCGGGTCTTCGCCCTCTTTCTCAGCAACAAACAGACGGAAGTTGGCGTGGGATGTCGGTGCATAGGGGTTTTTAGGGTGAATCACCAACGACACACCCATCGCCTGAAAGCTGCGCCCAGCTAGCTCAGGGCGAACCGCCGTCGCCGAAGCGGGTAACGTTTTACCGTATACATGGGAGAAATTAACGCCGCCTTTTTCAATCACAGCACCGTCGGCAATGACTCGGGTACGACCACCGCCACCCTCTTCACGTTGCCAGCTCTCTTCAATAAATCGAGCCTGGCCATCCTCGTCTTCGAGTGCACGACAAATATTATCCTGTAATTGCAGCAGGTAGTCCTTTACCGCTTGAATATCCGAATGATTCACAACGTCCCCCTGAAATCGAGATGACAAGCACCTCTTAACGGCGCTCGAATTAATCGGCACATGGTAGCAAAATTAGCGGCTTATTAGATATGAATGGCTGAAAAAGGGTGGCCTAAGCTAAGGGGCTTCATCCTCACCAAGCACATATTTTTTAATGTTGGCAAATAGATCAGCGGCCGATTCAATATCACCGGCTTTTAAACACTTCTCCAGCGCTGCCGCTTGATCTGTCAAATCAGGATATCCAAAACTGCCAGCAGTTCCTTTAATTTGGTGAGCATAACGTGCCAAAGCGGTCCAGTCACAGCCCTGCTGTGCGTGGTCCATATTTTGTATTGTTTCAGGCAATCTCTGCAAAAAGATAGCAACCAGCGGTTGCATAACGGCATCGTCCAGTAGCGGATTTTCTTCCTGCAAAATAGGCGCTTTTGCCATCAAACTAAATCCAGACTTTAGTGAATAAACTAGCGCAGGGATTTTCCTGTCACAAGGTCAATAATAGAGGATGGTGCGTCAGCACCGCCAAGCTCTCCCGGCACAATAAACGCCTGATCGTCGAAGTAGCTGTGTACCTCTTCTGCAGTCAAGGCAGGCAGATGTCCAGCTGGATTTGCTGAAGTAGATACCAATGGACCAGCAAAGGCCTGACACAAGTTTTGTACCAGTGGGTGAGTACTTACTCGCAATGCAATACTTGAATGCTGTCCTGTTAGCCAGTAAGGCACCGTATCAGGGACTGGAACAACCCAGGTTTGAAAGCCAGGCCAACTGGCCTCCAGTTGATGACGCTGCTCCAGGTTAATCGTTGATAAATAGGGCTCTAATTGTTTAATACTCGCGGCTACCAAAATCAGTCCCTTCTCCACTGGCCGCCGCTTTAAATTGAGTAGTTTTCTGACAGCCGCTTCATTCATTGGGTCACAGCCTAACCCCCATACAGCCTCGGTGGGGTAAGCAATCAACTCCCCGTTACGCAGGGCGACAACGGCGTTATGTAAGTCAGCATCGGTCATTTTTATAGCCGGTATGATTAGCAATGCTGCGAAAATTACCCCAGAGCAGTTGAGCTTGCAAGCAATGCCCTGCTAACAGTTAGCCTCAGGAGTGAAAACGCGCACAAAACCACGCTCAGTGTGCTCCACTTTCCCCTGCAAGGTTAGTTGAGTCAAGACCGCCGACAACTCCGTCACCATTAACTCCGTTCGCTCCACCAACGCATCCATCGGAACAGGATCAAAGCCCATCTTTTCCAAAACCTGCCGATAAACAGCTCCCTCGGGATAACTCTGTTCGACGACAGGATCAGCAACATTTTCCAGCGGCAAGGTTAGCTGCAGGCTTAATTCATCACTAATATCCTGTCCACACTCGACTAACTTAGCACCATCCCGAATTAAGCGATGACATCCCCTCGCAAGCGGGTTATGAATCGATCCCGGGATGGCAAACACTTCGCGGTTTTGCTCTAGGGCGTAGCGTGCTGTAATCAATGACCCGCTTTTAATTGCCGCCTCAACCACCAGCACACCTAGGCTTAACCCACTGATAATGCGGTTACGCTGTGGAAAGCTATGTGCTCTTGGCCCCTGTCCAAGCGGGAACTCGGTTACCAGCGCACCTCGTTGTCGAATTTGTTGAGCCAGCGCCACATGTTGCTTCGGGTAGATTTGATCAATGCCCGTCGCCATGACAGCGACCGTTGGAAAACCTGCGTCCAAAGCGCCCCTGTGGCTTTCACCATCAATGCCTATGGCCAACCCACTAGTGACCATTAGGCCAAGATGACCTATCTCAGCAGCAAAATTTTTTGCTAATTGCTTGCCGTCAAAGCTGGGGGACCGGCTGCCCACCACCGCTAGCTGCGGCCTGTTCAGCAACCTTGGGTCGCCCATCACAAACAGTATCAGGGGCGGCTGCGCAATTTCCTTTAAAGCCACGGGATAATCATCATGCTCAAAATGAATAATATGATGATCTTCTGCCTGCTGGCACCAGTTCAAAGATTGTGAAACGCGCTGAGCAATGATATTGGCAGCGCACTGATTTTGATATTCATGAATCGCCTTTCGGGCTTCAGGGCTAACACCGCACTCTTTTAATTTCGACGAATTAGCCGACAAAACCGCCGCAGGCGTTTTAAAGTTTTTTAGTAGCGCCAAACTACATCGAAGCGATAATTTTGGCACACAAAAAAGGGCCAACCATGGCCCTAATTGATCATCCTTTTGTGGTTCCATAAGTACCATCCTTGCACATTATTACCAGCATCCTGCCGGCCATTGTTATTAACAATTTATGGATTTTTGAGGGTGTCTCCTACCGCCAGAGGACGCTGAGCCTTAAGCACCAGCGCATAACTCATTTTTTCGAAGGTACGGAAGACCATTAAAATACCGGCACGCTCAGGTGGTAGTTGCACCAGCTCATTCTTGACGCGATCCATGGCCATACCACTATCATGGTAAATCGCCATCACATTACCAACCTCAATGCTTTCCCGCTCACCTCGGTTAATCGCAACAACATCGTACGGGCCAAGCTGACTAACGCCGCCCAATACCGCAATAATTTTGCCGTTAACGTCGCCTTCTGGTGCACTTGGGAAGAAGGTAGGAATCACTTTAACTTCTTCAGTAGGTAACAGGCGGTCTTTAGCTAAAATTTCTTTTTCTGCTGAATTCAGGCGAACCGTGGAAATATCATCATCTTTAGCAATCACCTTGCCTAAACCTACTTCCAGCGCTTCAATACCCAGCAGTTCACCCGTATCAGGATCAACGTAGGATTGGCCGGGGCGATAAACACCATACGAGGCGTACTTAGCCAGCTGTTCCCCGCTGCCATCACGGGCATACATGGTGTCACCACCGCCCGACACAATACGGCCCTCATGACCCGAAATCACATAGGCTGCCTGATCAAGTGTCTGCTGATCAGTCACTCGGCTGTTCTTCAAAAAGGGGCGAATAGCATCTAAGGGAATCGCTGGAATAACAGTATCAATCGGCTCAATACGCATTTCCGGAGACAGTTTAACCGTTCGATCACCGGGGCCGCGCTGCAAAGTTAGCCTTGGCTGACCATCGATATAAACCAAACTGATCACATCGCCCGGATAAATCAAATGGGGATTGGCAATTTGCGGGTTAACATGCCAAATTTCAGGCCACAACCAAGGTGAGCGCAAAAAAGTTTCAGAAATATCCCAAAGCGTATCTCCCTTAACTACAACATGTCGATCAGGGTGGTCGAGTCGCAGCGGGTTTTCATCCGCATGATCAGTTGCATGGGCGCAAAAAGTCACCAACATAAAACTGATCAACCCAAAAAGCGCTTTCCTCATGGCTTGATTCCTTACAAATACGGGTAGTTAAATACCGAACACATAAACTGTATAATAGAACAAATTTTTCGATGTGCCTCTAAATATAGTTTTATAATCCATATTTAGCTAAGGTTTTGTCTCGCATTGTTCAGCTGTTTTTATTGCGGCAAATACACTTAGCCCCAATGTGCTTTCCCGGAGTTTAATTATAGTCCCATGGCTTTATTACCTATTCTAGAATTTCCAGACCCACGCCTGCGCAACAAAGCGTTGCCAATTAATGACGTGGATGACAGCATCCGTAAACTGGCGGACGACATGCTGGAAACCATGTATGACGCCCCAGGCATTGGTCTGGCAGCCACTCAAGTTAATGTGCAAAAGCGCATCGTGGTTATTGATATTTCGGAAGATAAAAACCAACCATTGGTATTTATTAACCCCGAAGTTGAGGTCATTGGTGACGGCTTTGAAGAGATGGATGAAGGCTGTCTGTCCGTGCCCGGCTTCTATGAAACCGTACAGCGCCCAGACCACATAAAAGTCCGCGCCCAGGATCGCAACGGTGAGACCTTTGAGATTGAAGATGACGGCATGCTGGCAGTCTGTATTCAGCACGAAATTGATCACCTGGATGGCAAGTTATTTGTCGACTACCTGTCGCCCCTGAAACGTCAGCGTATCCGCAAGAAACTGGAAAAAATTCATCGCCAGCGCGCTTAATTTTCAACTCTTAAGCCTCCTCACCCTACAGTTAACAGGAAATTACGCATGGCGCCTGCCGCCCCATTACGCATTGTATTTGCCGGTACGCCGGATTTTGCCGCCAGCAGTCTCGCTGCTTTATTAAATAGCACGCATCAGCTTGTCGGGGTCTACACCCAACCCGACCGTCCGGCTGGTCGTGGCCGCAAGCTGTCTGCCAGCCCAGTGAAACAACTGGCGCTTGAACACGGTATTCCGGTTTATCAACCATTGAGCCTAAAAGAGGATACTGAGCAGGATATCTTAAAATCACTCAACGCCGACCTCATGGTGGTCGTTGCCTACGGGCTCATTTTGCCTAAGGCTATTTTGGAGATTCCCAAACTCGGCTGTATCAATGTTCATGCGTCCTTACTACCTCGTTGGCGCGGAGCGGCCCCGATTCAGCGTGCGGTATTAGCAGGAGACGCCGAATCCGGTGTCACAATTATGCAAATGGATATTGGCCTTGATACCGGCGATATGTTGCTTACAAAAAGCTGCGCCATTAATGATGACGACACCGGCAGCAGCCTGCATGACCGCCTTGCCAAACTTGGAGCCGAGTGCTTATTAGAAGCGCTAATTGATTTACCGGCATTACAGCAACAGGCAACGCCACAGAACGACAATTTAGCCAATTATGCCGACAAACTTGATAAGTCCCAGGCCCGTATTAACTGGCAGCAAAGTGCCGCTGAAATCGACCGGCTGGTACGCGCCTTTAACAGCTGGCCCGTTGCTTTCAGTGAACTGGATGGCCAGCGTGTGCGTATCTGGCAGGCAACGGCCAACCAACAAACACATAACTCAGAGCCTGGCACAATTCTTTGCAGTAACTCGGAAAGTGTTGATATTGCCTGCGGTTCAGGGGTGTTGAAGCTACAAACCGTGCAGCTAGCTGGCGCTAAAGCCCTGCCTGTCAGCGCCGTGCTTAATGCCAAACAGGAGTTATTCGGCACGGGTAAGAAGTTCTCGTGAGCAAACGTTTCAACCTACGAGCCCACGCCACCCGCATTCTAACCAGTGTCGTCAAAAATCAGCAGTCGCTTGCCAGTTTACTGCCTTATCAGCCCGAGATCCTGTCATCACAGGACCAGGCATTGTTACAGGAGTTATGTTTCGGGGTGTGTCGCTGGTATCAGCGGTTAAACGCACAAATCGACATGCTGCTGGATAAACCATTGAAGGCTAAGGATACCGACGTAAAAGTCTTGTTACTGTTGGGCCTTTATCAATTAGAGTTCACACGTATTCCAGCACATGCCGCTATCAGTGAAACCGTGCAGGCCTGCAAACAACTTAAAAAAGCATCAGCCAGCGGGCTGATTAACGCTATTTTACGCCGTAGTCAGCGCGAAAAAGAGGCCATGCTTGATAGCCTCAACAAAAAAACCGACTACCTATATTCCCACCCCTATTGGCTAATTAAGCGCTTAAAACAAGCCTGGCCGGAGCACTGGCAACAAATCTGTGCGGCTAATAATGAACGCGCGCCGATGTCATTACGCGTAAACACTCTACGCAACAACCGCGCCGATTACCTTGAAAAACTTAACAATGCCAATCTCAAAGCTCAAGCCAGCCCATTCAGCCAGCACGGCATCAATCTCGAAAAACCCACCAGTGTTGAAACATTGCCCGGCTTTACCGATGGTCAATGCAGCGTACAGGACGAAGCCGCCCAGCTAGCTGCTACATTATTGCAGTTAGAGCCAAACCAGCGTGTACTGGATGCCTGCGCGGCGCCCGGCGGTAAAACCTGCCACCTGCTAGAGCTTCAACCACAATTAGCCAGCGTGACAGCTTTGGAGCTTGATGCTGACCGAGCTCAACGTATTCACCAAAACCTTGAGCGCCTTCAACTTAGCGCCACGGTAGTCGAAGGTGACGCAAGTCAACCCAACGAGTGGTGGGACCAACAGCCCTATGACAGCATACTTTTAGATGCGCCCTGCTCCGCCACCGGGGTTATCCGTCGCCACCCAGACATAAAACTGCTACGCCGCGACGACGACATTACAGAGCTAGCCAAACTACAGTTGCAGATTCTGCAGGCACTATGGCCTCTGTTAAAGCCACATGGCATACTTCTCTACGCTACATGCTCTGTACTACCAGAGGAAAATGAGCAGGTGATAAGCACATTTTTAAAACAACAGTGTCAGGCCAAAATTTTACCCTTTGAGGCTGATTGGGGTATTCCTGGAGCGGTCGGGCGTCAGTTATTTCCGCAACCGCAAGGGCACGACGGTTTTTATTACGCACGCATTCAAAAACAGCCCTAACAACGACCCTTCAGGCCAATGAAAATAATCATCCTCGGTGCTGGCCAAGTCGGTACCACCGTCGCAGAAACGTTAGCCAGCGAAGCCAACGACATTACTGTTGTCGATGACAACATTAAAAAACTGGATGCCCTCAAGGATCGCCTTGATATTCGTATCATCCATGGCAATGCGTCTTTTCCGACGATACTGAAACAAGCCGGTGCCGAAGACGCCGACCTGCTCATTGCGCTAACGAGCAGCGACGAAACAAACATGATGGCCTGCCAGGTCGCTTATACTCTGTTCCACACACCCCACAAAATCGCCCGTGTACGTTCACCCGAATACCTGGAAAGCGGCTCCCTGTTTGACCGTAAAGCGGTACCAATTGACGAGCTCATCAGTCCACACCTGGAAGTGACCGATCATATTCGCCGCCTGATTTATCACCCAACGGCACTACAAGTGGTTAACTTTGCCAACTCGCTGGTGCAGCTGGTCGGTGTTAAAGCTGTTGAAGGGGGACCTCTGGTAGGGCATGCATTATCAACACTGCGTCAGCATATTCCCTCTGTCGATACCCGTGTGGCCGCCATTTACCGCCAAAATCGCTCAATCACGCCAGAGGGCGATACCGTCATCGAAGCCGGCGACGAAGTATTTTTCATTGCCGCCAAGGGCGACATTAAAAAGGTAATGAGCGAGCTGCGCAGCATTGAAAAGCACTACAAATCAATCATGATTATCGGTGGTGGTAACATTGGCGCACGACTAGCCAGCGTGCTTGAAGATGACTATCAAGTAAAACTGATAGAACGAGACCTTAACCGTTGTCACCAGCTCTCCGTTGAACTCGATAAAACCATCGTATTACACGGCAGCGCATCCAATGAAGAACTGCTACTGGATGAAAATATTCAGAAAGTCGACATGTTCTGTGCATTAACCAATAGCGACGAAGTCAATGTTATGACTTCGTTGATGGCAAAACGCCTCGGCGCCGCTAAGGTGATGACCTTAATCAATAACCCGGCCTACGTTGACCTCGTGGAAGATGGCGATATTGACCTGACCATATCACCTCAACAAATTACAGTCAGTCGCCTGTTACGCCATGTAAGACAGGGCGATATTGTCAATGTTTATTCATTGCGTCGCGGTGCAGCCGAGGCCATCGAGGTGGTTGCACGCGGCGATGAGCGCTCCTCAAAAGTCGTTGGCAGAATGCTTGAAGATATCGCGTTACCTCAGGGAACAACGATTGGCGCTATCGTACGTGACAACAAGGTTATCATTGCTCACCACGATGTCATGATCGAAAGCATGGACCACATTATCCTATTCCTGATTGATAAAAGTAAGGTCAATGAAGTGGAGCGCCTATTCCAGGTTGGTTTAGGTTTTTTCTAGACAAGTAGACACTAAAAGACAACAAATCAATGCATTTTACCGTTATATTGCGCATTCTTGGCGTGTTACTGATGATCTTCAGTTTAACCATGGCCATACCCCTGCTCCTTGCCTGGGCATTGGGTGAATCCGCAATTCATGCGTTCCTTACCGCACTGGCCATCACTTTCTTTAGCGGCCTGTCCATCTGGCTACCGGTACAGCATGTACGCCATGAGTTACGCACCCGTGACGGTTTTATCGTTGTAGCACTTTTTTGGACGGTACTCAGTCTTTTTGGGGCGCTGCCCTTTTACCTTAGTGAAGATCTTCAACTAAGCGCTGTTGATGCTATTTTTGAATCTGTTTCAGGTCTCACCACAACCGGCGCCACAGTCATTACCGGTATCGACCTGCTCCCCAAATCCATTCTCTACTATCGCCAGCAACTGCAGTGGCTGGGAGGCATGGGTATTATTGTTCTAGCGGTGGCTATTCTACCGATGCTTGGCATTGGTGGCATGCAGTTATATCGCGCCGAAACACCCGGCCCGGTTAAAGATACCAAACTGACCCCCCGCATTACGGAAACAGCGAAAGCCCTTTGGTACATTTACGCCAGCTTAACAATCCTTTGCATGTTGGCCTATTGGGCCGCTGGCATGACTTTTTTTGATGCTTTAGCGCATAGTTTTTCGACCATTGCTATCGGCGGTTTCTCAACCCACGATGACAGTTTTGCCTATTTCGACAGCGCATTAATTGAAGGCATTGGTATTTTCTTCATGATCCTCTCCGGCGCCAACTTTGGCCTGCATTTTGTTGCCTGGCAAAGCCGTGGCGTACGTCATTATCTCGCTGACCCGGAATTCCGTTTTTATATCAGCCTGCTGGTGATTATTAGCGCTATTACCTGCGCCGTCTTAATAGCCACCGATAGCTATGAACCTTTAGCCGCGCTCCGCGCAGCTCTATTCGAAGTGGTGTCAATCGCCACCACTACCGGCTTTGCCACCGCAGACTTTGCGCAGTGGCCAAACATGCTGCCCTTTTTACTCTTCTTAATGGCTTTTGTTGGCGGTTGTGCGGGTTCAACAGGCGGCGGCATGAAAGTGATCCGCGTCCTCCTGTTATCCAAACAGGGAATTCGTGAGGTCAAACGTCTGATACACCCCAGCGGAATATTTTCTATTAAGTTCGGCCAGCAAGCCGTCCCCGATAAGGTGGTTGGTGCCATCTGGGGATTCTTCTCTGTCTATCTGCTGGCCTTTGTCTTTATGTTAATCGCTCTGCTAGCCACAGGCCTTGATCAAGTGACTGCCTGGTCAGCTGTTGGCGCCACACTCAACAACCTGGGGCCCGGCCTTGGCGAAGTATCAGCCAATTTCAGCAGCATTAATGATCCCGCCAAGTGTGTTTTAAGCCTCTCAATGCTATTGGGACGCCTGGAGGTATTTACTTTTATCGTGCTGTTATCACCCATGTTCTGGCGCCGATAACGCGCCACCTGTTTTGGGTGAATCTTTAAAGGGCCCCTTTCTTTAAAACCCGCTCCAACTTAAGCCCGCTTTCACGCTAAAAATTTTTGGAAAACTCCCCGTCAGTGTATACTTACGCGTTTTTATGCGAGCACCGAATTTAAAGGGCTCGACAAGATTCGTAACAGGTCCCCTCGGACCGGAGCAGGTGAAATTTTGGCAACAAATAAGGTATTAACCTTTCAGGGTTTAATTCAGACATTGCAAAGCTACTGGGCCGAGCAAGGCTGCGTTGTACTTCAACCACTGGATATGGAAGTTGGTGCGGGTACATTCCACCCAGCAACTTTTTTACGCGCTATTGGTCCGGAAAACTGGCGTGCTGCCTACGTGCAACCCTGCCGCCGCCCGACCGATGGCCGCTATGGTGAAAACCCTAACCGCCTTCAGCATTACTACCAGTTCCAAACGCTTCTAAAACCATCACCAGATAACATTCAGGAACTCTACCTCAACTCCCTGAAAGAGTTAGGCATTGATACCGATATTCATGATATCCGCTTCGTAGAAGACAACTGGGAATCCCCAACATTGGGTGCTTGGGGTCTAGGCTGGGAGGTCTGGCTAAACGGTATGGAGGTCAGCCAATTCACTTATTTTCAACAGGTAGGTGGATTAGAGTGTTTTCCTGTGGCCGGCGAAATCACCTATGGCCTGGAACGCATCGCCATGTACCTGCAAGGCGTTGACAGTATCTATGATCTGGTTTGGACTGAAGGCCCTAACGGCCCGGTTACCTATGGCGACGTTTTTCACCAGAATGAAGTTGAGATGTCGACCTATAACTTCAAACATGCCAATGTTGACGAGCTCTTCGAGCACTTCGACTACTGCGAAAACGAATGCCAAAAATTAATCGAAGAAGGCCTGCCACTGCCAGCCTATGAGCTTGTATTAAAAGCGTCACATGCCTTTAACCTGCTGGATGCCCGTCAGGCTATTTCTGTCACCGAGCGCCAACGCTTTATTTTACGGGTTCGTACGTTAGCTCGCGCCGTAGCAAAGACCTATTTGAATGCCCGTCACACCCTCGGCTTCCCGCTTGCAGACGAAGCAGTGCTAGCCGAATATGTAAGCACTTACTTACAGGAAGAAGCATAAGCCATGAGTACTCAAGATTTTTTAGTTGAATTAGGCACCGAAGAGCTGCCACCCAAAGCGTTAACGGGTCTAGCCGCTGCCTTTTTAACCGGTATCGAAGATGGCTTAAGGGCAGAACACATTGCCTATCAGTCTGCCAAAGTATTTGCCACACCACGCCGACTCGCTGTTCTGGTCAGTGAGCTTCAAACTCGTCAGGACGACATTGCTAATGAAATGCTCGGCCCGCCCGTTGCGGCGGCATTCGATGCTGACGGCAATGCAACAAAAGCAGCTGAAGGCTTTGCTCGCAAGTGCGGCACCACCGTTGACAAGCTTGAACAGCTAGATACGGGAAAGGTGGTTAAATTAGCTTTCCGCTCAATCATACCAGGCAAACAAACAACCGAGTTATTACCCGCCATTGTTCAGCAATCTCTGGCTAAACTACCCATTCCAAAACGCATGCGCTGGGGTTCATCGCGTGTTGAATTTGTGCGTCCCGTTCACTGGTTAGTGATGCTGATGGGTGAACAGGTTGTTGACTGTGAAATTCTAGGCTGCAAAGCGAGCCAATCCAGCTATGGGCATCGCTTCCATCATAATGAAGCAATACGCATCACCAACCCTTCAGCTTATGAAGCGACGCTACATGAAACAGGTCATGTGCTGGCTGACTTCGATAAGCGTCGTGAGCTGGTCCGTCAGCAGGTGGAGCAAATTGCTATCGATAATAACGGTCTGGCCGTTATTGACCCGGAACTGCTCGACGAAGTCACCGCTCTGGTAGAGTGGCCGCAGGCGCTGCTAGGCGGCTTTGACAAGGATTTTTTGCGTTTGCCTGAGCAATCCCTGATCTCTTCTATGAAGGAGCACCAGAAGTATTTTCACGTTATCGACGCTAAAGGGGTAATGCTACCCTACTTTATCACCGTCAGTAATATTGAAAGCAGCGACCCTGAGCAGATCATTTCCGGTAACGAACGTGTTATTCGTCCGCGCCTTGCAGACGCCGCTTTTTTCTATGACACTGATCGCCAAACACCGCTAGCCTCACGCCTTGACCCTCTAAAACAGGTGGTGTTTCAAAGCAAACTTGGCACGGTTTACGAGAAGGCAGAGCGTATCTCCAAATTAGCCGGCAAGATTGCCTCACTAATCGGCTCTGATGCGGCTCAAGCCGAACGGGCTGGATTGCTATCCAAAGCTGATCTTCTAACCAGCATGGTAAAGGAGTTTCCTGATCTGCAGGGTACCATCGGCGCTGACTATGCGCTCAATGACGGCGAAGATGAAGTGGTAGCCCAAGCGATTTTCGAACAGTATCTACCACGCTTTTCTGGTGACGATTTACCCGCCAGCTTAACCGGCTGTGCCGTATCGATTGCAGACAAGCTTGATACCATGTGCGGCTTGTTTGCCATTAATCAGCCCCCGACAGGGGATAAAGACCCCTTTGCTATCCGTCGCGCGGCACTGGGTATTTTAAGAATCATGGTCGAAAAACAACTCGATCTTGATCTACTCCAGTTGATTGATCTGGCTCTCGCCGAACAAAAAGTCAGCGCCGATACCGATACCAGCAACTCCGTATTTGAATTTGTTCTGCAGCGTTTCCGCGCTTGGTTCCAGGATGAAAATATCCCGGCGAACGTATTTTTGGCCGTCCAGGCACGTCGCCCTTCACGCCCACTGGACTTCCAGCAGCGCGTCTATGCGGTGAATAACTTTGCAGCCCTGGAAAATGCTGAAGCATTAGCTGCCGCCAACAAGCGTGTATCGAATATTCTATCCAAGCAAGGTGTATCAGATAACGCAGGAGAAGTTAGCACTCACTTACTGGAAGATGGTCCAGAGCAAAAGCTTGCCGAAATAATTGCTGAAAAAACTCAGCAAATTGCACCAATGCTTGAAAAGTCAGAGTATACCAGCACGCTGGAAAACCTTGCTGACTTGCGACCTGCTGTCGATAACTTCTTCGATAACGTGATGGTAATGACTGAGGATGAAGCGGTGAGAAACAATCGCTTAGCGCTATTAGCTCAACTGCGCGGCTTATTCCTCAAAGTTGCAGATATTTCTCAGCTGCAAAACTAATGACCACGAAGCTGCCTCTTACTAATGCCATCGTGCTCGATCGCGATGGCGTCATAAACCACGACTCAGATGATTACATCAAATCACCCGATGAGTGGTTACCTATCGAAGGCAGTATTGAAGCCATCTCGCGATTACACAAGGCTGGCGTTAAGGTTGTAGTGGCTACTAACCAATCAGGGATCGCTCGCGGCCTTTATGACGAGGCTACACTGCAGAAAATTCACGCCAAAATGAATCGCTTAATCAACGAAGCAGGCGGCGAATTAGCCGGTATTTTCTACTGCCCACACGGCCCCGACGATGGTTGTGACTGCCGCAAACCCCTGCCTGGTTTGATTCAACAAATGGCAGAGCAGCTTGATATCAAACCAGCCGGCATTCCCATTGTCGGCGACTCTGTGCGTGACCTGGTTGCAGGTGAGGCACTTGGCTGTCTGCCGGTGCTTGTTCGCACAGGCAAAGGCTTACGAAGTCTGGCCAGTGGAAACATTAAACCCGAAACACCGATATTTGATGACCTTGCCAGCTTTGTTGATTATTGGTTAAATTAAAATATTGGAGGTGTTTTTTTAAACTACAGTTAGATACAAAGATAAATATTTTATTTATATTCATGCGTAATAACACTCTGTAAAATGCCAACAATTTTTTATTTAAGGATAAATAATGGTTGTTTATATAAAAGACTATAATGACTCAAAGGCAGCCCTAAAAAACCATTCAAATGTTACTAAAAAAAGTAACGGCGCCTCTAATTCTCTCAGGCTCGAAGCCACTCAAAAATCTCTAGCTCGCGCTAAACGTAGATCCTGGTAAAATTAAGTACAGGAGACAAGGAGCACAACTACTAAAAGGACTAATAATGGCTGAACCCGCAAAAAAACAGCTTTCTTCTTCAAAAAATTCCTCTAGCCAAAGCACACTCAATCAAATCAAGGGTCGTATTTCTAATGAGTTAGTCATTGCTCTTTGTGGTGCTGTTGGGAGCGGAGTTCGCCCTTTAAAGCACCAGCTAAAGAAAGAATTAGAAAAAAACGGCTATCAAGTTATAGATATAAGAATCAGTTCGCTAATCACTCAGGAAATTAAAAGGTCCTCCGACTCAACGGTTGAGTCAATTAAACCAATTTCAGGTGTAAGCAGAATTAAAGAGTTACAAAATCAAGGTAATCAACTGCGTAAGCAGCATGGGAATGATTATCTTGCTAAATTAGCCATACGCGATATATCATCCAACCGAACATCCATTGTTTCAACAACAGCGTTCACTGACCCCACAAACAGCGATGTACTAGAAAACAAAACCTTAAAAAAGGTTGCATACTTAGTTGACCAATTAAAACACCCCAGTGAAGTATCTCTTTTCAAAGCAGTTTATCCAAAAAATTTCTATCTAATTAGCCTTATCCGCACGGAAAAAGAACGTCGCCTTAATTTAGAAGAAAAGAATTTCGACCAAGCAAGTATCGACGACGTTATCCGAACTGACCGCAAACAAGATCAAAAACATGGTCAACAAGTTGAAAAAACCGTCTACCTTGGTGATTACTTTATTAGAAATATGCATAGCCATGCAGAAAACTTAAATAAAGAAATCATTCGTTTCCTACAATTAGTTCATGGCGTACAGGGAATATCACCGAGAAAAGATGAAAAAGGTATGTCTGCCGCCTATACCGCCTCTCTTCAGTCTGCTTGTTTATCACGACAAGTCGGTGCAGCTATAGCTGATGAAAGTGGAGTTGTTGTTTCCACTGGTAGAAACGATGTACCTGAGTTCGGAGGCGGTCTCTATTCATTTGAATCAGGCCAGAATGACTATCGCTGCATTCATAAAGGGAAAAAGTGCTACAACGATCTCTATAAAGAGAACCTACGTCTAGAAATCGAAAAAGTGCTACAAGATAGGGGGGTCAGCACAGCATTTGATCTATCTAAAAACGTACTATCGGAAACTAAAGTAGGCGCACTAATTGAATACTCCCGAGCTATTCACGCAGAGATGGATGCAATCACTACCTTAGCAAGAAAAGATAACGCCTCAACTGCAGGAAAAATTCTTTACTGCACCACATACCCTTGCCATAACTGCGCACGCCATATCGTTGCTTCTGGAATAAAACGTGTTATCTATATCGAACCATATGAAAAAAGCTTAGCTATTAAGCTACATGATGATTCTATTTCTGACTCTAATGAACAGTTTAAAGTAAGTTTTGAGCCTTACGAAGGAGTAAGCCCTCGTCGCTACATGGCATTCTTCGGTATGGTAAATCGCAGAAAAGATGATGAAGGTAGAGCCTTAGATGTTGATATAGAAAAAGCGGTGCATATAGACCCACAATACTTAGATAACTACCATGCATATGAAGACAAAATTGTAGAAAATTTAATAGAAAACAACCTCTCTCCTCAAACTGCCTAGTAAAAAAGAATAAAAAAGGGAGCCAAATGGCTCCCTTTTTTATTCCTAATAGATATATAAAACGTCTATTTAAAAATCAAGGTTAGCTACTGATAGCGCGTTCTGCTCGATAAAGTCACGTCTTGGCTCTACTTCATCACCCATCAGTGTTGTAAATATCTGGTCAGCAGCAATCGCATCCTCAATAGTTACCTGCAGCATACGACGATTTTCCGGATCCATCGTGGTTTCCCACAACTGCTCCGGGTTCATCTCACCGAGACCTTTATAGCGCTGAATATTGTATCCTCGCTTGGCTTCGTTAATCAGCCAATTCAAAGCGTCTTTAAACTCCTTCACAGGCTGCTTACGCTCTCCACGTTGTACAAAGGCACTCTCACCTATCAACCCCTGTAATTTCTCACCCAGCGCCTTGATACTGGCGTATTCAGAGGAAATAAAGAAGTCATGATTGAATGGGTAATCTGTCTCAATATCGTGCTGTTTCATCACCACTTTAGGTAAGAAAATCTGACGCTCCGTATCTTCAACGATCGTAACAACATACTCCGCTGGCGTACTTTCCTCAGCCAGCAAAATAGTCAGTTCAGCTGCCCAGTCAGTCATCAACTGTTGATCATTAAGGCTAGCTTCCGTTAACTGAGGCAGGTAAAGCATGCGATCCAATACCAGGCTTGGGTAAACGCGTGACAACCGGTTTATCGTTGAAACAACGGCATGATATTCAGATACTAAGCTTTCTAAACCAGAACCACTCAAAGCCGGCGCATCATCGGTAACAAACAAAGCGGCATTCTGAAGCGCAACCTGTACCATGTACTCTTCAAGCTTTTCATCATCCTTAATATACTGCTCCTGTTTACCTTTTTTCACCTTATATAAAGGGGGTTGAGCAATATAGATATGGCCTCGTTCCACCAACACACCCATTTGACGGAAAAAGAAGGTTAATAACAGAGTACGGATGTGAGAACCATCCACATCGGCATCGGTCATGATAATGATATTGTGATAACGCAACTTGTCCGGGTCAAACTCATCACGACCAATACCACAGCCTAAGGCCGTAATCAGCGTACCAACCTCTGCTGAAGACAGCATTTTATCGTAACGGGCTTTCTCAACGTTCAGGATTTTACCTTTCAGAGGTAAAATGGCCTGTGTTTTACGATCACGCCCCTGCTTAGCAGAACCACCCGCCGAATCACCCTCCACCAGGTACAGTTCAGACAATGCTGGATCTTTTTCCTGACAATCAGCCAACTTACCAGGCAAACCCGCGATGTCTAACGCACCTTTACGACGAGTCATTTCTCGCGCCTTTCGAGCGGCATCACGTGCACGAGCAGCATCAATCATCTTTTGAACAACCTGCTTCGCTTCCTGCGGGTTTTCCAATAGGTATTCGTTCAGCGCTGCATTCATTTCCTGCTCAACCGCAGACTTCACTTCGGAGGAAACCAGCTTGTCCTTTGTCTGGGAAGAGAATTTAGGATCGGGTACTTTGACTGAAATAATGGCCGTTAAACCTTCACGGGCATCATCCCCCGACGTATTAACTTTGGCTTTTTTCAGCATGCTCTCTTTTTCAATATAGGTGTTCAGTGAGCGAGTTAAGGAGCCACGGAAACCAGCAAGGTGTGTACCCCCATCACGCTGAGGAATATTATTGGTAAAACAGAAAATACTTTCCTGATAGCCTTCATTCCACTGCAGCGCAACCTCTACTCCAATACCGTCCTCACGTTCTTTATTGAAGTGGAAAATCTTATTAATAGATTTTTTATTCTGGTTCAAATACTCAACAAAGGCACTCAAACCACCTTCATACCGGAAGGTTTCACTATCTCCACTGCGCTCATCCTTAAGAACAATACCAACACCTGAGTTAAGGAAAGACAGCTCACGAAGACGCTTAGCAAGCTGATCAAAGTGAAATTTAATGTTGTGGAAAGTATCAGGGGACGCAACAAACCGAACTTCCGTACCAGAGGTTTCAGTCGTGCCAATTTCCTTTAGTGGTTCCTGTGGTACCCCATGAACATACTTTTGCTCATAGACTTTACCTGCTCTGCGGATCGTTAAATGCAACTCACTAGACAGCGCATTTACAACCGAAACACCTACTCCGTGTAATCCACCGGAAACCTTATAGCTATTATCGTCAAACTTACCGCCTGCATGCAGCACCGTCATAATAACTTCAGCAGCCGAGACTCCCTCTTCTTCATGTATATCAACAGGGATGCCGCGTCCGTTATCGGCCACGCTGACTGATTCATCAGGGTGAATGGTGACGGTTATTTCATCACAGTGACCAGCTAGCGCCTCATCTATCGAGTTATCAACCAACTCAAAGACCATGTGGTGCAAGCCAGTCCCATCATCGGTATCACCGATATACATACCAGGGCGTTTGCGGACCGCATCAAGTCCTTTAAGAACCTTGATGCTCGACGAGTCGTATGAATCCTGTTGTTCACTCATAAATATAAACCTTAATTCCAGCAGTTAATTACTATTCCAGTTCGCCCTGTTTCACGTGAAACACTTTCACATCCATTGAGGGCCAGCTTCTGGAAAAAAGCTGTTCATCTACACTGGTTATAAATAGCTGACAATCCAGTGTCGAAAGCAATTTACATAAACGCTCTCTAAAAACCTCATCTAATTCCGCAGCTAAATCATCTAACAAATAAATACAGGTGCGCCCCGTACTTTTAGAAAACAAATAGCCTTGGGCAATTTTTAAGGCACAAATAACCAATTTTTGCTGCCCTCGGGACAGCAGGTCCGCAGCACTTTGCCCCAAATAACGAACCCTAAGATCTGCGCGATGAGGTCCAGCCTGTGTAAATCCTCGCTTTAAATCAGACTCAAGACCAGCGTTCAACACCTCGCTCAAACTGGTATTAGCACGCCACCCCTGATAAAAATCTATTTCAATACCGCACAAATCCTCTGCAACCAGCTCACTTAACAACCGATAAAAACAGGGTTTAAGCTGCTCAATATAACGCTCACGTTGCTCTGTAAGAGTAGCCGCATATTGAACAAACTCGTCATCCCACACAGCGAGAACCGAACGCTCGATTTTACCACGTCTTAACAGTTTATTGCGCTGTTTTAAACAACGATTTAACCGTTGCCAAACATCAAAAAAGACATGTTCCACGTGAAACACACCCCAATCAACAAACTGACGACGATAATTTGGACCAGAGGATAACAGCTTGAAAGTATCAGGCTCAATCAACTGGATAGGCAACAGCTCCAGTAACGCCGCCGTATTAGAAACAAAACTTCCAGCGACTTTAAGTTGATGCCTACCGTCAAGCGTTTTAGAAACACCAATAGTAACGGGCGGCAAACTGGCAAGCGCATTCACTTCACCATATACGGTCGCTTCTTTTTCACCTGAACGAACAAAGACAGCACTTTTATTTGATTTAAAGGAACGCGCTCGTCCAAGCAAATAAATAGCTTCCAGTAGGCTGGTTTTGCCACTGCCATTGGGCCCGACAATTAAATTAACCCCAGAGCAGGGCAATAGCTCAGCTGAACCGATATTGCGCAAATTCGTAACAGAAAGACGGGAAATGGACATAGTAAGGAATAACAAAAAAGGGAGCTTAAAAAGCCCCCTTTTGAACAACAACCAATTTAAAGCCGCATCGGCATAACAACGTATAAAGAGTCAGGCCTTTCCACTATTTCCTCTATCAAAATACTGCTATTCGCATCGGCAAAGGAAACTTTAACATTGGTACTGGAGGTCACCGTCAACACATCAAGTAGATAACTCACATTAAAACCAATTTCCAGAGGTTCCGAGTCATATTTAACCGACAACGATTCTTCAGCCTCCTCCTGCTCAGGGTTATTAGCAAAAACCTGTAGCAGATCGTTATCAACGATTAAACGCACACCTCGGTATTTTTCGTTCGACAAAATAGCGATACGATTGAGCACCTGCTTCAATAACTCACGCTCAACCAGCATTTCTTTATCACTATTTTTTGGCACCACTTGTTGGTAATCCGGGAACTTCCCATCAACCAGTTTAGACGTAAAAGTAAAGTTATCGGTCACCGCGCGAATATGGTTGGAACTCATAACAACTTTTACCGAATCTTCACTATCACCAGAGAACAAACGATTTAGCTCCATCACACCTTTACGCGGAATAATAACCTGACGCAATTCATCCGTTGCAATATCTGCTGTCGCCTCACTCATTGCCAGACGGTGTCCATCTGTCGCCACTGCACGTAATTTAGCATTCTGAATTTCAAACAACATACCGTTCAGGTAATAACGAACATCTTGTTGCGCCATAGCTATGCTGGTGCGATCAATTAAGCGCTTTAACTCGCTTTGCTGAACAACAAAATCAAGGTTCTGAGGACTTTCCTCCACACTTGGAAAATCAGTAGCTGGCAGTGTTGTAAGACTGAAACGGCTGCGACCCGACTTCAAAATCATTTTATCATCTTCAAGCTGAAGCGTTATTTGCGCGTCGTCAGGTAACGTTTTACAAATATCCATCAGTTTTCGCGCAGGCACAGTCACTTCACCAGCCTCGGCAGGCTCAGTGAGAGTAACGCGACCAACCAACTCAACCTCAAGATCTGTGCCTGTTAACGATAGCTGTCCATCCTCAACAACGATTAGAATATTAGACAACACAGGCAGAGTCTGCCGACGCTCAACAACACCAGCAACCAAGGTTAGTGGTTTGATTAAGTCTTCCCGCGAAATAGCAAATCTCATAGTGTTAACCTCAAATCCTCAGCTTCAATCAAATTCGGTTTATTAAACGACAGCACACATCAAGTGCTCAATAGTCGCAACAGGTTTTTATAGTCTTCGCGGATATCCGCATTGGTTTCTTTCAACTCAACAACTTTTCGGCAGGCATGCAGCACCGTCGTATGATCGCGCCCACCAAAGGCGTCACCAATCTCAGGTAAACTATGGCTGGTTAGCTCTTTTGCCAGCGCCATCGCCACCTGCCTGGGTCGAGCCACAGAACGTGTACGCCGCTTAGAAAGCAGATCCGCCATTTTAATGTTGTAATACTCTGCTGTAGTACGCTGAATATTGCTAATACTAATCTGCCGATCATGTAGTGCTAATAGATCCTTCAGCGACTCACGCACAAACTCGGTATCAATTTCCTTCCCTGTGAAGTGAGCACTTGCTATCACTCTTTTAAGCGCACCTTCTAGCTCTCTTACATTTGAGCGAATTTTTTGCGCAATAAAAAAAGCTGTATCACTGGGCAGTACGATCTTGGACTGCTCAGCTTTTTTCATCAAAATAGCAACGCGGGTTTCTAGTTCCGGCGGTTCTACAGCTACAGTTAACCCCCAACCAAAACGGGATTTTAAACGCTCTTCAAGTCCGTCAATTTCCTTCGGGTACCGATCACAGGTCAGAATCATTTGCTGCCCACCCTCAAGCAAAGCATTAAAGGTGTGGAAAAATTCCTCCTGAGACCGATCCTTACCAGCAAAGAACTGTATATCATCAATCAATAACGCATCCACCGAGCGATAGAAGTTTTTAAATTCATTGATGGTGTTACTTTGAAAGGCTTTCACCATATCAGCTACAAACCGTTCCGAATGAAGATAAACCACCTTAGCATCGGGCTTTTGTTTAAGGAGTAAATTACCCGCCGCATGCATTAAGTGCGTTTTACCCAAACCACTGCCACCATAAATAAATAGTGGGTTATAAGCATCGCCTGGATTGTCGGCAACCTGCAACGCGGCAGCTCGAGCTAGCTGGTTAGATTTACCTTCAACAAAAGAATCAAATGTGAAGTTCGCGTTAAGGTCATTGCGTAGTTGTCGGGTCGATAATTTTTTATCGTCGTTAGCTGATTGACTCGCTGTCTTTTTAGGCGCTGGATCTTGATACGTGTGCTTCGCAACACCGGCAGTAGGTTTTGGTTTCTGTGCTTCTGAAGCCTTAACAGGCTGTTCTTGTGATACTCTCTTGCTACCAATAACTAACTCTACCTGCTCAACCCCGTCAGCCTGCGGGTCAGCAATAACAATTTCATTGATACGGGATAAATAGCGCTGAGCGACCCAATCTTTCACAAATCGATTCGGTGCTAGCAATCGAAGAGTGTTGCCGTTTTGATCAACTTGCAGTGGTCGAATCCAGGTATTGAACTGCTGAGCGGGCAGCTCCTGCTGCAGGCAATCAATACAGTTAGTCCAAAGGGTGTTTGACACTTAGTTTTATTCTCATTATTTAAGCTGGGTGGGACAGGTCATTCGAACCAGCCATTCTAACCCTTTAATTAAAAGTTATCCACAGGCTATTTTTGTTGTTTTTTATAGATCTCTTTTAGTTTCAATTAGTTACCATTTTACAAAACTATTAAACCGTAAAATTTTTACAGCTTCTCACCTTTTACAGAAGTGGCTCGTAATTTAAGCGGTACAAAAACAAACACCATAAATAGCTATTTTTTTATAGCTTGGCACTACATATTGATATTCTATTCAAAGCCACCAATTAACAACCCAAATTCCTGCTAAGTTATTGAATATTTATCAAAAATAATTGCAGGTTTAGCCTAAATTCACTAGAATCCCCGCTCTTGAATTTTCATCCGATTTTAAGGGTGCCTTTTAAAAGCAACTTTTTATTGGGTCATCTGTAGTCTGAACAAAGTGTGAGTTTTTAAAATGAAAAGAACATTCCAACCCAGCAAAATCAAACGTGCACGCGCTCACGGTTTCCGTGCCAGAATGGCCACTAAAAACGGTCGCTTAGTTATTAAGCGTCGTCGTGCTAAAGGCCGTCTGCGTTTAACTGCCTAACCTTTATAAAAGCCTCGGCATTAAATAGCTTACCTCTGACGGGCAGCACCGTCTTCTACGCATGACTGATTGTCGCTTTACCCGCGAACAACGTCTGCTTAATGCAGCCGATTTTCAGCGGGTTTTTGACAAGACCAAACTTAAAGTTTCTACGCGTGAACTACTTATTCTTGGTGCTGCCAACGATTTAGGCCATTCCAGAATCGGTTTTATTATCGCCAAAAAAAATATTCGTACGGCGGTACATCGCAACCGAATCAAACGCATTATCCGCAATTTTTTCCGCGTTCACTGCAGTGAGTTTGATACTGCAGATCTGATTATTATGGCCCGCAGGGGGCTAGACCAGCGGTCAAACAGCGAAATAAATCGCATATTTTCAGACCTATGGTACAAGCTTGTCAGGCAATCCAGCTCCCGGCAGTCATAACATGCGCAAACTTTTTATTACCCTTATCAAAGTCTACGGCTATCTTATCAGTCCGTTATTGGGTAATAATTGCCGCTTTTATCCATCTTGCTCCTGTTATGCTGAAACAGCCATTGAACGTTTTGGCGTAATAAAAGGCAGCTGGTTGGCTATTAAACGCATCAGTAAGTGTCATCCTTGGCATGAGGGCGGCATGGATCTGGTTCCATCATCTGAAAATAAGCAACAGTAAATACCCATGGACAAACAACGTTTAATCCTTTTCTCCCTAATAGCCGTCATTGGTTATTTGCTCATTCTTGCCTGGAACGATGATTACGGCCAACCGCCTGAAGAACAGTTGGTTACTCAAAATCAACAACTGTCTACAGGTGATGCTTTCACCAATACCAGTCTACCCTCTGCTAACAATGCAGAAAAAGTAGCGAATTCAGATTTACCAAGCGCTACACCAGCCGCCGGTAATGCTGTTACTGACCAACCATCCGTCCAAGCGAAGCCTTCGCAACAGTTGATTAATGTTGAAACCGACGTTTTCAAAATCAGCATTAACCCTCGCGGCGGTGACGTTGTTTATGCTGCATTAAAAGACTACCCTCGGGTTATCGATAAACCTGACGCCCCTTTCGCACTTCTACAAAACAATGGCGCACGCGTTTATGTGGCACAAAGTGGCCTCATTGGTGCTAACGGCCCAGATGCTTCAGCAACGGGTCGCCCAATATATTCAGCGTCTCAAAGCAACTTTAAAATGCTTGAAGGTGAAGACACTCTTCAGGTTGATCTACAGCTGAATGAAAATGGCGTAGTCATCACAAAGCGTTATACCTTTACACGTGGCAACTATCTAATCGATGTTGATTACCTGATCAACAACCAGTCTTCCCAAAACTGGCAGGGTAACTTCTTTGCCCAGTTGAAACGCGACAACAGCGCAGACCCCAGCCAAACCACCAGCATGGGTATGGCATCATTTCTGGGTGCAGCAACGCAAACTGTTGAAGACAACTATGTAAAAGTTGATTTTGATGATATCGCCGATGAGCCTTTCAAAGAAAAGAACACAGGCGGCTGGGTTGCGATTTTACAGCACTATTTTGTAAGTGTTTGGGTGCCTAATAAGGACCAACAACACCTGTACGAAGTGCGCAAAAACTCACAGGGCGAAAACATTGCCGGCCTGGTTAGCCCAGCCACTATTGTACCCCCTGGCCAGCAGGTCACCGTTGGTGCACAACTATACGCTGGCCCAAAAATTCAGGATCGCCTGGAACAAATTTCCCCAAGCCTGGAATTAACCATCGACTACGGCTTCCTGTTCTTTATCGGTCAGCCTCTGTTCTGGTTACTGAGCTTTTTCCACAGCTTCCTGGGCAACTGGGGTTGGGCAATTATCTTCACCACACTGGTGATAAAGTTGGCCTTCTTCCACCTGTCTGCGACCAGCTACAAATCCATGGCGAATATGCGCCGTGTTGGTCCAGAAATGGCTCGCATAAAAGAGCAGCATGGTTCTGATCGTCAGAAGATGTCTGCAGCCATGATGGAGTTGTACAAAAAAGAAAAGATCAACCCACTGGGTGGTTGCTTACCGATTCTGGTACAGATGCCGGTATTCATCGCTCTGTATTGGGTACTGATGGAAAGTGTCGAACTACGCCAAGCACCCTTTATGTTCTGGATTGAGGATTTGGCCGTTAAGGATCCACTGTTCATCCTGCCAATTTTGATGGGTGTTACCATGTACGGCCAACAACTGTTGAACCCAACACCTCCTGATCCCACACAGGCCAAAGTGATGAAGATGTTGCCGATCATGTTCACCTTCTTCTTCCTGTGGTTCCCATCCGGTCTGGTACTGTACTGGGTAGCGAACAACATCCTGTCGATTGCCCAACAGTGGGTTATCACCAGAAAGATTGAAAAAGCGGCAAAGAACAAGACGCTCAAGTAAATCGACAAGAAAACAAAAAAGCCCCTTTTTAAGGGGCTTTTTTTTATACCAATAATTAGAATAGGTCAGTAAGTCTCAAGCCTGGCCTACATAAACAAAGCATGCACTGAAACTATGACACTAACCTCCTCCGACAAAGACACCATCGTTGCGCAAGCCACCCCTCCTGGTCGTGGTGGTGTTGGTGTTATTCGCGTGTCAGGCCCGAAGGTACCGGAAATTGCGCAGTCGCTTTTAAAGCAAACGCCCGCAGCGCGCCAAGTATGTTTCAGCGCTTTTTATGCCAACAATGATTCAGTAATCGATCAGGGGGTTGCCCTGCTCTTTACGGCCCCCGCCTCCTTTACCGGTGAGCATGTATTGGAATTACAGGGCCATGGCGGGCAGGTGGTCATGGATTTACTACTCAAGGAAATTATCAAGCTGGGTGCCAGACAGGCTCGCCCCGGTGAATTTTCAGAGCGCGCTTTTCTAAATAACAAAATCGATTTAACCCAGGCTGAAGCGATTGCCGACCTAATCGATTCCAGCTCAGAACAGGCTGCAAGGAACGCCGTTAAATCCCTACAGGGTGAATTCTCAAAACGCATTCACGACCTGGTTGAAGCCCTCATTATGCTGCGCATGTATGTGGAAGCCGCGATCGACTTCCCCGAAGAGGAAATTGATTTTCTGGCCGACAGCAAAGTCGGTTCAGATCTTGATGAAGTGATACAAAGGTTAGACAGGGTCTTGGTTGAAGCCCATCAAGGTGCCGCGCTTCAGGAAGGCATGAACGTGGTGATGGCCGGTTTGCCCAATGCCGGTAAATCCAGCCTGCTTAACCGCCTGTCCGGTAAAGACAGCGCCATCGTCACCAACATTCCCGGCACCACCCGTGATGTGCTCAGGGAGCATATTCACATTGATGGCATGCCATTACATATTATTGATACAGCAGGCCTGCGTGACAGCCCCGACGAGATCGAGCAGGAAGGTATTCGCCGCGCCTGGTCAGAAATTAAAAAGGCCGACCGTATCCTGTTAGTCGTTGACGCCAGCAACGTCAAAGAAACACACCCACACGACATCTGGCCCGACTTTGTTGACCTCCTCGAAGGCCTCGGCAATATCACCGTCATTCAAAACAAGTGTGACCTGCTGAATGTTGAGCCAGCATTTATAAAGGCTGAAGGTGATCAGCCCTGCCCGATTATTCGCCTATCCGCCAAGCAGGGTGAAGGCATCGACCTGCTCACTAACCACCTGAAAGACTGCATGGGTTACCAGGCAGGCTCCGAAGGTAACTTCAGCGCCCGCAGGCGCCATCTGGACGCACTGGAGCGCGCTCAAACATTCCTTGAGACAGGCCAACGACAATTACAGGCTGCGCAGGCCGGAGAGCTATTAGCAGAAGACCTGAGACAGGCGCAACAGTGCCTATCTGAGATTACCGGTGAGTTTAGTAGTGATGATTTGCTGGGCAGGATCTTTTCTAGTTTTTGTATTGGGAAGTAAACCGGTAAAGTTCTTTATTCCGACTTTGCTACGTGCTTCTTTTTTTCGTTCCTTTCCATACGACCTTCTTTCATAAGTAAGCCGAGCAAACTGTAACTAAGGTAATCTTTCGAACCGCCACCATAATCGGATTGAAGCCCAAGATATTTAGCCGCATCTGAGTTTTTTATCCCTTCAGGGTTCGCTTTAGCCAGCTCCATGACAGCTGACTTTAAAATATCTAACCCCATTTGAGCTTTTTCATAGCAACCTTCGGGTATATTTACCCTAACACTTTTCGGTATTTTATTAGGGTTTGGTTTAATCTTATTTGTAAGCAGTCCACCGTTAGAACGAACACCGAGCGCAGCGATCAACTCAGCTTCAATTTTTAAAGCTTGTTCCTCTGTTAAATTATCCGTTATTACCGTGTGTAAAACAGAGTAGCCAGAATCAATAATTTCTCTAACCAAGCAACCTTTTTCAGAATCATCTATTTTTGATTGGTGTTCCCACGCACGGTTACCCGTGCCTTTTCCAATATAAAAAGGTTTTGCTATTTTCTCTCTCGGATCCTTTAAGGCATATACATAAAATGGGTTTCGAGGCATAAATATCCTTAATTATTAATATTCAGAAAATATTTTTTAGCTATTAAGCCCTTAATAGTCTTTGTCTCAATTTCCGAATCTCATCCTTACAAAGTAAATAATCGGCCCTTCCTTCTTCCAAAATACTCTTTTTCTCCAAGAAGCTTTAAAAATAATTAACTTTTTTCTCTGTGGATAAACTGAACATAACCACCTGTAGAAAATCGCCTGAAATCTGTGGATAAAATCACCTGTGCACAAGTCACACTTTCTTACACAAGTTACGATCAACTTACGGTTAGTTAAATGACAATTTAATCACAGCTTTTTAAAGCGTCTAAACTTCTGTAATCAAAAGTAATAATAGGTTTATCCACAAAAAAGCGGTTTACTAGTAGTAACAGTAATAAACATCTTTTATATATAAAAAACTTAATATAATTATTACTGCCCTTCTGACCTTGAAGAGACTTTTTGTCAGCTTTTCTTTTGGGGTTGAATCATTATACTGGGCTCCCTATTCATAAGACGGCTATTAAGCCTTGGTGACAGTGGTGGATTACCCCCAAAGTTTTGATGTGATTGTTGTGGGTGGTGGCCATGCCGGTACGGAAGCGGCATTAGCCGCTGCACGTATGGGCTCAAAAACCCTGCTATTAACCCATAATGTTGATACGCTGGGGCAAATGTCCTGTAACCCGGCGATTGGTGGCATTGGTAAAAGCCATTTAGTAAAGGAAATTGATGCGCTGGGTGGTGCCATGGCTTTGGCAACTGACTTGGCGGGCATTCAATTTCGTACCTTAAATTCCCGAAAAGGCCCTGCCGTTCGTGCGACTCGAGCCCAGACTGATCGCGCGCTCTATAAAGCCGCTATTCGAGAAACGCTGGAAAATCAGCAAAACCTGTCCATATTTCAGCAATCTGTTGATGACCTGATTATTACCGATAACCGTGTAACGGGTGCTGTGACCCAAATGGGCTTACGCTTCTTTGCACCAACGGTGGTGTTAGCAACCGGTACCTTCCTGGGTGGTGTTATTCACATTGGTTTGGAAAACCACAGCGGTGGCCGCGCCGGTGATCAGCCGTCGATTGCATTAGCAAAACGTCTGCGTGAGTTACCTTTCCGTGTTGAACGTCTAAAAACCGGGACCCCACCACGCATTGATGCCCGAAGTGTTGATTTTTCGGTGATGCAGGAACAACCGGGAGATACGCCTTTACCGGTCATGTCTTTCATGGGCAGTCGTGAAATGCATCCACAGCAGGTCAGCTGTTTTATTACCCATACCAATGAGAAAACCCACGATATTATCCGTGCCGGTTTAGATCGCTCGCCGATGTACACGGGCGTGATTGATGGGGTTGGTCCCCGCTACTGTCCGTCGGTTGAAGACAAGGTACACCGTTATGCGGATAAAAATTCGCACCAGATTTTTGTTGAGCCGGAAGGTTTAACGACTCACGAGCTCTACCCCAATGGAATTTCCACCAGCCTGCCCTTTGATGTGCAGCTAGAGTTGGTGCGCTCGATTCAAGGTTTTGAAAACGCGCACATTACCCGCCCGGGTTATGCCATCGAGTATGATTTCTTCAACCCGCAGGATTTAAAACATACCTTGGAAACCAAGTTTATCGACGGGCTGTTTTTTGCGGGCCAGATTAATGGCACCACGGGTTATGAAGAAGCGGGTGCGCAGGGTTTGCTGGCCGGTTTGAATGCATCGCTGCGAGCTCAGGGCAAAGAGGCCTGGCATCCGCGTCGCGATGAAGCCTATTTAGGTGTATTGGTGGATGACTTGATTACGTTGGGCACGCAAGAGCCCTATCGTATGTTCACCAGCCGTGCCGAATACCGCCTATTGCTGCGCCAGGATAATGCCGATTTGCGATTAACTGAAAAAGCACGTGAATTAGGATTGGTTGATGATGCGCGCTGGGCGCGTTTTAATGAAAAATGTGAGGCGGTAGCCAGTGAACAACAACGCCTTGCCGAAACCTGGGTACAGCCGGGTACGCCGGAAGCGCAGAAAATTGCAGACAAGTTGGGTTCGGAGTTGGCGCACGAATACAGTTTGATGGCCTTACTGAAACGACCTGAACTGGATTATTCCGATGTAAAAAATCTCAAGGGTGAAGGTTCCGACGATGAAGAAGTCGCCGAGCAGGTGGTGACCCAGGCGAAATACGAAGGCTATATCAATCGTCAGATGGATGAAATTGAGCGTCTGCGTCGCCATGAGATGACACGTTTGCCGGAGGGTTTTGTTTACGATGATATTCCCGGTCTATCCAACGAAGTAAAACAAAAGCTTAATGACTTGCGACCGGAAACGTTGGCTGCGGCATCCCGTATTCCTGGGGTCACGCCTGCGGCGGTGTCTTTGCTGTTAATTCAGTTAAAAAAGCGTGACGCGGTATTGGTGAAGACGGCCTGATGGGTGATCTTTCTGAGAAGTTAATCAAAGGCAGTCAGGCACTGGGCATTGAGCTGAGTGAACAACAGCAGAAACTATTGCTGAAATACGTGGGCCTGTTACAAAAATGGAATAAGGCCTATAACCTGACGGCAGTGCGTGAACCTTTGGCGATGGTGACTTACCATTTGCTGGATAGTTTAACCATGGTGGAGTATTTTCAGGGTGAACCACAATCAGTCATTGATGTGGGTACGGGCGCCGGTATTCCAGGTATTCCTTTAGCGATTATGTTTCCTAATAGTCATTTTACTTTGCTCGATAGTAACGGTAAGAAAACCCGTTTTATGCAGCAGGCTAAAATTGAGTTGGGGCTGAAAAACGTCGACGTAGTTAATTCGCGTGTGGAACTGTTTCGCCCCGAGGTTGGTTTTGACATTGTTGTCTCCAGAGCTTTTACGTCATTGCAGAGTTTTTCTGATATTACCCAACATCTTTGTGCCACCAGTGGTGTGTTCTACGCCATGAAGGGTAAATTTCCGCAACAGGAAATGGATGACATGGCGGACGAATTTAAAGTATTGGATATTCATAAATTACAGGTGCCTGGGCTTGATGATGAGCGGCACTTGGTGGTGTTTGAGCAGGTTGAGGCTTAATAGGAGTCAGTGTGAGAATCTTTGCTATTACCAATCAGAAAGGTGGTGTCGGTAAAACGACGACTACGGTAAATCTGGCTGCATCGCTGCATTCCATCAAACGCCGCGTATTAATGATTGATCTTGATCCACAGGGCAATGCCACCATGGGGAGTGGTGTGGATAAAAACGATCTGCAGAAATCTGTTTATGATGTACTGACTGGCTATTGTGATGTTAAAGCTGCCATCGTTAGTACCGAGCAAGCCGGTTATGATGTGTTGCCTGCTAATGGTGATTTAACCGCTGCGGAAGTTGAGTTGTTGACGTTGGATAATAAAGAATTCCGCTTACGCGATGCGCTTAAACAGGTCGCTGAAGATTACGATTATATTATTATTGATTGTCCGCCTTCGTTGAGTATGTTGACGGTGAATGGTTTGGTGGCTGCTGATAGTGTCATTATACCTATGCAGTGCGAATATTATGCGCTGGAAGGTTTATCGGCGTTGATGAACACCATTACCGGCATTACGCAGGGCCCTAATCCCGGACTGAAAATCGAAGGCTTGCTACGCACCATGTATGACCCGCGTAATAGTCTGACACGCGATGTTTCAAGTCAGCTTATTCAACATTTTGGTGATCGTGTTTATGATACCGTGATTCCTAGAAATGTTAGGTTAGCCGAGGCGCCAAGTTTTGGGTTACCAGCGTTGGTGTACGATAAGCGGTCACGTGGTGCGATGTCCTATTTAGCATTGGCTGGTGAAGTATTGAGAAAGTCACAGAAAGCGGCGCGAGCCAGTTAACGAATAATCTGAATTAATTTTACGAGCGAGATACATCATGGCAGCGCAAAAACGAGGTTTGGGACGAGGATTGGATGCCCTGTTGGGAAATCTGGAGTCCAAAGGTTCTGATGCGGCAGCCTCCGAAGACGGAAAATTGGTACAGCTGCCGGTTGAGCTGGTTGTACGAGGCAAATACCAGCCACGCCGTGAAATGGATCCGACTCCGTTACAGGAGCTAGCTGACTCGATTAAAGCGCAGGGTGTCATGCAGCCTATTGTGGTGCGTGCCATTGATGATAAACGCTATGAAATTATTGCCGGTGAGCGGCGCTGGCGTGCAACCCAGTTAGCGGGATTAGCTGATATTCCTGCGATTGTAAAAAATGTTTCCGATGAAAGCGCTGTTGCCATGGCGCTGATTGAAAACATCCAACGTGAAAACCTGAACTCCATTGATGAAGCTGCTGCACTTCATCGCCTGCAGGAGGAGTTTGGTTTAACTCAGCAACAAACTGCCGATGCCGTCGGTAAATCCCGTGCTGCGGTAGCGAACTTAATTCGTCTGTTGGCTCTCAATGATGATGTTAAAGTGTTATTAAGTGAGAAGGCTTTGGATATGGGCCATGCTCGAGCGCTACTGGCGCTGGAAGATGGTGATCAATCATTAGCGGCTAAAATGGTAGTATCAAAGCAGTTATCAGTTCGTCAAACAGAAGCGCTGGTGCGTAAAATTCTGGCAGCTGAAGAGCAGGAAAAAGTCACCCCTAAAATTGATCCTGACATTAAACATTTGGAGCATAAACTTAGTGAGCAGCTGGGCTCTTCTGTAACCATTCAACATGGTGCAAAAGGCAAAGGAAAACTGGTCATTAGTTATGGTTCTACCCAGGAGCTGGACGGCATTCTTTCCCATATAAAATGACTAGCTGGGATTAGTATTTTAAATAACCATATTAGTAAGTCTTATCCATGTTTAAGTCCTTGTGATAACAGTGGTTTTTATAAAAAATTAAACCCTGATGTTAATCTTCAAAATCCCTTGTTCACTGCACAAATTGAAGTCTTTTTAGTGCCCAAAGAAAGCTTGCCCGGGTATCCCTTTTTCTATATACTTCGCGACCAGTTTAAGGGTGGTTTTTCTGGTTGATTTCTTTAGATAAAAAAAGCCTGTTTATGGCTGGGAATGACGCCAAAATGACTGATAGACGAAAAGCAAACTTTTCCCCTTCATCGATCTACTGGGTACCCCTTTTACAGTTTGGGGTCACACTGCTGTTAAGTGCAGTGTTGTTGGTGATAGGTATCCCGCATGCGGTTTCGGCGTTGTTGGGTGGTTTGATTTGTCTGGTGGGTAACGCCGTATTTATATGGCGTTTTTTTAAGCGTGGAAACTCGCATTCAGCTCGTGATTTGCTTCGAGATGCATATCAGGGCGCGTTTTCCAAAATGCTACTCACAACCTTACTGTTCGTCATTGTGCTTGTGGCCTTTGAGGAACTAAAGATTTTACTGTTGTTTGTTGGATTTATTGCGGCCCAAGCCGTTAACTGGATTTCACCGCTGCTAATGAAGCGGAAAATTTATAAATGAAATCCGACAAGCCAAATAGCTAGTAAACGTTATTGATAACTAACGAAGAAATAGAAGAATGGCAGCTGAAGAAGCGTTAACAACAAAAGGTTATATCACCCACCACCTGACCAACCTGACTTACGGTCAGCATCCTGATGGTCACTGGGGTTTTGCACATAGCGCCCAGGAAGCCGCTGAAATGGGTTTTTGGTCGTTTAATGTTGATACGTTGGGTTGGTCGATTTTTCTGGGTGCGCTGTTTTGCTGGTTGTTCTGGCTGGTGGCCCGCAAAGCAAGCTCTGACACCCCGAGCGGTCTGCAAAACTTCGTTGAGTCTATCGTTGAATTTGTTGACGGCAGTGTGAAGGATATTTTCCACAGCCGTAACCTCGTCATTGCCCCGCTGGCACTGACTATTTTTGTTTGGGTTTTCCTGATGAACTTCATGGATTTGATCCCGGTTGATTTGATCCCTGAGTTGGCAAAAATCATCAGTGGTGATCCGCACATCTTCATGAAGGTTGTTCCTACAACCGATCCAAATGCAACCCTGGGTATGGCGTTTGGTGTATTTATCCTGATTGTTTACTACAGCATTAAAATTAAAGGTTTAGGTGGTTTCCTGGGTGAATTAACCCTGCACCCCTTTGGTAAATGGATGCTGCCGTTCAACCTGTTCCTGGAAGGCGTTAACCTGATCTCCAAGCCTGTTTCTCTCGGTTTGCGACTGTTCGGTAATATGTACGCTGGTGAAATGATCTTCATTCTGATTGCCCTGATGTACAGCGGTGGTTTGATTGTTGGTGCTGCGGGTGGTGTTCTGCAGTGGGCATGGGCGGTATTCCATATTCTGATTATTACCCTGCAAGCCTTTATTTTTATGGTGTTGACTATCGTGTACCTGAGCATGGCTCACGAGTCTTCACACTAAAAAGCGTTTTACAAGAAATAAACTTTTAAACATTAACTGTTAATAAAAACTGGAGTAAAAATGGAAATCGCATCTGCAATACTGTATTTGGCTGGTGGTATTTTGATGGGTTTGGCTGCACTGGGCGCCTCTGTTGGTATTGGTGTTCTGGGCGGTAAATTCCTGGAAGGCGCTGCGCGTCAACCAGAAATGATTCCAATGCTGCGTACCCAGCTGTTCATCGTTATGGGTCTGGTTGATGCGGTACCTATGATCGGTGTTGGTATCTCCCTGTACATCCTGTTTGCTGTTGTTTAAGACTCAATTTACAGATTCTTGAAACTAAGCAAAAAGTCCGAGGTGCAGCGTGAATATTAATGCAACCATGATAGGCCAAATGTTGACCTTTGTTGTCTTCGTTTGGTTCTGCATGAAGTTTGTCTGGCCGCCGATTACGAGCGCGCTGGCTGAACGCAAAAAGAAAATTGCTGATGGCTTAAGCGCCGCTGATCGTGCCGAGCATGATCTGGAGCTTGCTCAAGCAAAAGCTGTTGAGCGTCTAGCAGAAGCTAAACAGCAAGGTGCTGAAATTATCGAGCAGGCAAACAAGCGCGCAGCCCAGCTGGTTGATGAAGCTAAAGAGCAGGCCCGTGAAGAAGGTGCTCGTTTAGTGGCAGCTGCTCAGGCAGAAATCGAACAGGATACAAACCGTGCACGTGAAGAGTTGCGTACACAGGTTGCAGCTGTTGCGATTGCTGGCGCTGAGAAAGTACTGGGTTCTACGGTAAATGCCGATGAACACAATGCCATGCTTGATAAGCTGGCGTCAGAGCTTTAGGCGAATAGGCCGCTTTAATAGGAATAAGTACCATGGCAGAAGTCAGCACAGTAGCACGTCCCTATGCCAAAGCAGCATTTGAGTACGCTCAGGAGAAAGGTGTTTTAACGCAGTGGTCAGATATGCTGGCGCAGGCATCCGCCGTCGCTAGCAATGAAAACATGAAAAGCGTTTTGGAAAACCCGTCATTAACAAGTGAGCAAAAGGCTCAGATTTTTGTTGATGTATGTGGCGCCGATCTGGGTAGTGATGCAAAGAATTTTGTATCTAACCTGGCTGAACATAAACGTTTAGCTGCACTACCTGTGATTACTGAGATGTTTGAAGAGCTCAAGGCTGCAAAAGATCAGGCTGTAGACGTGATGGTCACCAGTGCGTTTGAGTTAACAGCAGAGCAACAAAACAAGCTGGCTGAAACGCTGAAAAACAAATGGCAGAAAGACGTTAGCATCGAAACAGAAGTGGATAACAGCCTGATTGGTGGTGTAATTATCCGTGCCGGCGATGTGGTAATCGACAGTTCAGTGCGTGGCAAGTTGGCCAAAGTTGCTGAAGCAGTCAATTCCTAACGATTAAATTGCAAAGAATTAATACAGGTTAAGAGGCATAACCATGCAACAACTGAACCCTGCAGAGATCAGCGAGATCATCAAGCAGCGCATTGAAAGCGCTGATGTGACCTCTGAAGCTCGCAATGAAGGCACTATCGTAAATGTATCCGATGGTGTAATTCGTATCCACGGTCTGGCCGACGTGATGTACGGGGAAATGATTGAGTTCCCTGGCGGCGTATACGGTATGGCACTTAACCTTGAGCGTGATTCGGTTGGTGCAATCGTATTGGGCGACTACATGGAGCTGTCTGAAGGCATGACCGCTCGTTGTACGGGTCGTATCCTTGAAGTACCGGTTGGCCCAGAGCTGGAAGGCCGTGTTGTTAACGCGTTGGGTATGCCTATTGATGGTCGTGGCCCGGTTAACGCTGCACTGACAGACGCTGTTGAGAAAGTTGCACCGGGTGTAATTGCTCGTAAGTCGGTTGACCAACCTGTCCAGATCGGTCTGAAAGTAATTGATACCATGGTACCCATCGGTCGTGGCCAGCGTGAGCTGATCATTGGTGACCGTCAGATTGGTAAAACGGCGGTAGCGATTGATGCCATCATTAACCAGAAAGGTACGGGTGTTAAGTGTATCTACGTAGCGGTTGGTCAGAAGGCCTCTTCTGTTGCAGCGGTTGTACGTAAACTGGAAGAGCACGGCGCAATGGGTCATACGACTGTTGTTGCGGCTAACGCATCTGATCCTGCATCCATGCAGTTTCTGGCACCATTTGCTGGCTGCTCTATGGGTGAATACTACCGTGACCGCGGTGAAGACGCGCTGATCATCTATGATGATCTGACTAAGCAAGCATGGGCTTACCGCCAAATCTCGCTGTTGCTGCGTCGTCCACCAGGTCGTGAAGCCTACCCAGGTGACGTATTCTACCTCCACTCTCGTCTGCTTGAGCGTGCTGCACGTGTAAACGAAGAGTACGTTGAAAACTTCACCAACGGTGAAGTGAAAGGTAAAACAGGTTCTCTGACTGCATTGCCAGTAATTGAAACTCAAGCGGGTGACGTATCTGCCTTTGTACCAACTAACGTAATTTCGATTACCGATGGTCAGATCTTCCTGGAAGCCGACATGTTTAACGCCGGCATTCGTCCAGCGATGAACGCGGGTGTATCGGTATCTCGTGTAGGTGGTTCTGCACAAAGCAAGATTGTTAAGAAACTGTCCGGTGGTATTCGTACCTCTTTGGCGCAGTATCGTGAATTGGCAGCATTCTCCCAGTTCGCGTCTGATCTAGACGAAGCGACCAAAGCTCAGCTGGATCATGGTGAGCGTGTAACGGAGCTGATGAAACAGAAGCAGTACTCACCACAAAACATCGCTGAGATGAGCCTGGTTGTTTACGCATCTAATGAAGGTTTCCTGAAAGACGTTGAAGTTGCGAAAATTGGTGACTTTGAAGATGCATTGCTAGCTTTCGCAAAAAGCGAAATCGGTGACCTGCTTGACTCAGTAGCTGAATCTGGTGACTGGAACAGCGACATTGAAGGTAAATTTAAAGCTTGTCTGGAAAAATTTGTTTCCACACAAACTTGGTAGACGCTAGCTAAATGGATAGACCCGGACTTCATTAAAGTTTCGGGTTTAACCTTTTCAGCGGTAAGTTAATTAAGAACGTTAATCGAAAAAATTGAGATAGCTCATGGCAGTCGGAAAAGAAATCCGTACTCAAATTTCGAGTATTAAAAGCACTCAGAAAATTACCAGCGCAATGCAGTTGGTAGCGGCAAGTAAGATGCGTAAAGCTCAGGACCGTATGGAGTTGGGCCGCCCTTATGCCGAACGTATTCGTCAGGTGGTTGGTCACTTGGCCAATGCAACTTCTGAGTTCCGTCACCAGTATCTTGAAGCTCGAGATATTAAACGCGTTGGTTTTATTATTGTTTCTACTGATCGCGGTCTGTGCGGTGGTTTGAATATTAACCTGTTCAAAACGGCACTGAAGGCAGCTAAGGAATATAACGATCAAGGTGTTGAGGTTGATCTGTGCCTGATTGGTGCAAAAGCAGCAAGCTTCTTCAAGAGCGTCGGCGGTAACGTGGTTGCTGCAAAATCTAACCTGGGTGATGACTTTAGCGCTAATGACCTGATTGGTACCGTTAAGGTTATGTTGGATGCCTTTGATGAGGGCACCATTGATCACCTGGCAGTTGTTTATAACGAGTTTGTAAACACCATGACTCAGCAACCAACGGTTCAGCAGTTGTTGCCGTTGAAGCCAGAAGAAAACGATGAGATGTCCAGCCATTGGGACTATATCTACGAGCCTGATGATGCAACGTTGCTGGAAGGTCTGTTGACACGTTTTATCGAGTCACAAGTTTATCAGGGTGTTGTTGAAAACAATGCCTGTGAGCAAGCAGCACGTATGATCGCGATGAAGAGCGCGACCGATAATGCGGGCGATATGATTGATGGCTTGCAATTGATTTATAACAAAGCTCGTCAGGCTGCGATTACGCAGGAACTGTCTGAGATTGTTAGTGGTGCGGCAGCTGTATAAGCCCGTTGCCAGAATAGAATTTTAACACTTTGAATTTTCAAGCTTAGGCTTAAAGAGGAACCGGAAATGAGTAGCGGACGTATCGTACAGATCATCGGTGCTGTTATCGACGTGGAATTCCCACGTGACAGCCTGCCCAAGATTTACGACGCTTTAAAGGTCACTGAAAAAGATTTGACCCTGGAAGTGCAACAACAGCTAGGTGACGGCGTAGTTCGTGCCATTGCGATGGGTTCATCGGAAGGTGTAAGCCGTGGTTTAGAAGTTGCCAACACGGGCGCACCGGTTTCTGTACCTGTTGGTGAAGAAACGCTGGGCCGCATCATGGACGTTCTGGGTAACCCAATTGATGAGTGTGGTGAAATCGGCGAACAGGAAAGAATGCCTATTCACCGTAAAGCACCTTCTTATGAAGAACTGGCTGCCTCTGAAGAGCTGCTGGAAACCGGTATTAAAGTTATCGACTTGGTTTGCCCATTCGCTAAGGGTGGTAAAGTTGGTCTGTTCGGTGGTGCGGGTGTAGGTAAAACCGTAAACATGATGGAGTTGATTAACAACATCGCTACTGAGCACTCTGGTCTGTCTGTATTCGCCGGTGTTGGTGAGCGTACTCGTGAGGGGAACGACTTTTACCACGAGATGCAGGAAGCTGGCGTTGTAAACGTTGAGAACTTCAAAGAGTCTAAAGTGGCCATGGTTTACGGTCAGATGAATGAGCCCCCCGGAAACCGTCTGCGTGTAGCACTGACTGGTTTGACCATGGCTGAAAAATTCCGTGATGATGGTAAAGACGTACTGTTGTTCGTTGATAACATCTACCGTTACACACTGGCTGGTACTGAGGTATCTGCACTGTTGGGCCGTATGCCTTCTGCGGTAGGTTACCAGCCAACACTGGCTGAAGAGATGGGTGTACTTCAGGAACGTATTACGTCAACCAAGACCGGTTCGATTACATCGATTCAGGCGGTATACGTACCTGCGGATGACTTGACCGATCCATCGCCAGCAACGACGTTTGCTCACTTGGATTCAACCGTTGTACTGTCTCGTGATATTGCTTCTAAAGGTATTTACCCAGCGGTAGATCCACTGGATTCTACTTCACGTCAGCTGGACCCACTGATCATCGGTACCGAGCACTATGAAGTAGCTCGTGGTGTTCAGGGTGTACTGCAGCGTTATAAAGAGCTGAAGGACATTATCGCGATTCTGGGTATGGACGAGCTGTCTGAAGAAGATAAAAACACCGTTGCTCGTGCACGTAAGATTGAACGTTTCCTTTCACAACCATTTACGGTTGCGGAAGTATTCACCGGCGCACCAGGCAAATACGTTTCTTTGAAAGATACTATCCGTGGCTTTAAAGGCATTCTGAATGGTGAATACGATCACCTGCCAGAGCAGGCTTTCTACATGGTTGGTAGCATCGAAGAAGCTGTCGAAAACGCGAATAAGTAATATAAACTCAAAGGTTTAGGCTATGGCTATGACGGTCCACTGTGACATCGTTAGCGCAGAAGAAAAGATTTTTTCTGGCCTGGTAGAAATGGTAATTGTAGCGGGTGCATTGGGTGATCTGGGTATTACACCTGGTCATACACCACTACTAACCGAATTGAAGCCCGGCCCGATTCGTCTGATTCTCCAGAACGGTGAAGAAGAAATCTTTTATGCTTCCGGCGGTTTTGTGGAAGTACAGCCTCACCTCGTGAGCGTACTTTCAGATACAGCTTTACGTGCTGATGATGTGAATGAAGCGGCAGCTCTGGAAGCCAAGAAGTTGGCTGAGCAGGCAATGTCTGAACAGAATTCCGAAATTGATCACGCGATGGCCTCTATTCAGTTGGCCGAAGCGGTTGCTCAGTTGAGAACGCTGAACAGCATTCGTAAAAAAATGGGCAAATAAAGCTACCGGCTTTGATGTTCGAATAAAGGCAGCCATGGGCTGCCTTTTTTTATGGCAATTCAGGCTATGTGGTTAATACTAATGTAGCTAAAGCCCAATTAAGTGATGGGTTTGTTTTCGTTTGGAGTTAGTCACCTATGAAGTTACAGGTTGTTATTCTGGCCGCAGGTCAGGGCACGCGCATGAAGTCGAAATTACCAAAGGTTTTGCACCCGTTGGCTGGTAAACCGTTTCTGGAGTATGTTGTTGATAATGCGTTAGCTCTAAATGCCCATAATACGCATGTTGTTGTGGGTCATGGTGCCGAGGTTGTAAAAAAGCATTTAGATCATTATTCGGTCGACTGGGTAGAGCAGACAGAGCAGTTAGGCACAGGACATGCGGTTGCTCAGGCACTACCAGCCATCGAGGATGATAGTGTTGTGTTGGTACTCTATGGTGATGTCCCCCTAACCTCCAAGGAAACGCTTGAAGAGCTGCTGGGACAGGTGAGTGCTAATAGTTTGGCACTGTTAACGGTTAACCTGTCTAATCCAACGGGCTATGGCCGTATCGTCCGTGATGAAAAGGGTTGTGTGCAGGCGATTGTTGAAGAGAAGGATGCTAGTGATGAGCAGCGCAAGATATCTGAAGGTAATACGGGGATTCTGGCGGTTTCTGGTGCCAAGTTAAAAGAATGGTTGCCGAAGCTCTCCTCTGACAACGCACAGGGTGAATATTACCTGACGGATACCATTGCGATGGCAGCTGCCGATGGTATGGAAGTGGTTGCTGTTTCAGCTAAAACCGAAGAAGAAGTTCAGGGTATTAATAGTCGACAGCAGCAGGCAGCCTTAGAGCGTTGGTTCCAGCTACAACAAGCCAATGCGTTAATGGTTGCTGGTGCTACTTTAGCTGATCCGGCTCGTGTTGATATTCGTGGCAAAGTGAGCACGGGGCAGGATGTGTTTATTGATGTGAATGCTGTATTTGAGGGTGATGTTCTATTGGGCAACGATGTGAAAATAGGCCCTAATGTCCAGATCATCAATTCATCAATTGGTGATGGCGTCACTATTCATGCGAACAGTGTGATAGAGAATGCTGAAATTTCAGCTGATTGCCAGATTGGCCCCTATGCACGTCTGCGTCCCGGTACTCGGTTGGCTGAAAATGCTAAAATCGGCAACTTTGTTGAAATCAAACAAGCGGATATCGGCCCTGGCAGTAAAGTTAATCATCTCAGCTATGTGGGGGATGCAAAGCTTGGTCGTGATGTTAATATCGGTGCGGGCACTATTACCTGTAACTATGATGGTGCAAATAAGCACCTAACCGATATTGGCGATGGTGTTTTTATTGGTTCTAATTCAGCGTTGGTGGCACCTATTAAAGTGGAAGCGGGAGCAACGGTGGGTGCTGGATCTACTCTTTCTGCCGATGTTGAAGCAGAAGCCTTAGTTGTTGCGCGCAGTAAAGCCCGTGTGATTCGCGACTGGAAACGGCCCGTTAAGAAACCGAAATAACAGAAGTAAAACTGCAGCTCAGAATTAATCGAAAGGAATAGCGTTTATGTGTGGCATTGTTGGTGGAATAGCAGCTCGTAATATTAGTGGTATTTTGCTTGAGGGCTTGCGTCGTCTTGAGTATCGCGGTTATGACTCTGCCGGTATGGCTGTGATGTCCAGTGATAACCAGATTCAGCGTCTGCGCCGCCAGGGCAAAGTGCAGGAGTTAGGTGATGCGGTGGATGCGGCGAAGCCAAAAGGTGGCTTGGGTATTGCGCATACCCGCTGGGCCACACACGGTGTGCCGAGTGAAGCGAATGCCCATCCACACATGTCAAAAGAACACATCGCCATTGTGCATAACGGTATTATCGAAAACCACGATGAGCTGCGTGAAGAGTTAACTGCGCTGGGCTATGAGTTCACCTCGCAGACTGATACTGAGGTGGTGGTGCATCTGATTGAACACTACAGCCAAAGTGAAACGACATTACTTGCCGCCGTGCGCAAAGCGGTCGCTCGCTTGGATGGCGCATTTGCTTTGGGTGTCATTGATACCAATACACCTGACCGGTTGATTGCTGCTCGCTCGGGTAGCCCGCTAGTGATTGGTGTGGGTATTGATGAAAACTTTATCAGCTCTGATCAGCTGGCACTGTTGCAGGTAACTGACCGCTTTATGTTTCTTGAGGAAGGTGATTTTGCCGAACTAACTCTGGAAGGTGTTGAGGTTACGGATCTTGCTGGTAATCCAGTTAATCGAGAGGTGACGCGTTTCGAGCATCAGTTCGATGCTACGGATAAGGGTGAATACCGACACTACATGCTGAAGGAGATTTTTGAGCAGCCGGATGTTGTTGCGGCAACCTTGACGGGCCGAATCAGTAAAACACAGGTGTTGGAGCAGGTACTTGGTACACAGGCCAAGGAAATTCTTGATCAGGTTAAAGCGGTGCAGATTATTGCCTGTGGTACCAGCTATCATGCTGGTCTGGTGACACAATACTGGATTGAAGAGCTGGCGGGTATCCCCTGTCGTGTCGAAGTGGCTAGCGAGTATCGTTACCGTAAAGTTGTAGTGCAACCAGGCACGTTGTTTGTGACTATTTCTCAATCCGGTGAAACAGCAGATACCCTTGCTGCCCTGCGAATGGCCAAAGAGTCTGGTTATTTAGCATCACTGGCCATTTGTAATGTTGGTACAAGTACTTTGGTCCGTGAATCTGATCTGGTGATGCTGACTCACGCGGGTCCGGAAATTGGTGTGGCGTCCACTAAAGCTTTTACTACTCAGCTAGTAGCACTGCTGCTGGTGACTCTTATGCTGGCACGTCGTTCAGGTTTAACAGCCGAACATGAAGAGCAGATTGTTACTGCTTTGCATGCATTACCAAAAGCACTGGAGCAGGTGTTGGAGCTGGATACTGAAATCCAGAAAACGTCGGAAGATTTTGCCGAGAAAAATCACGCCCTGTTCCTTGGTCGTGGTGCTCTGTATCCGGTGGCGATGGAGGGTGCGTTAAAGCTAAAGGAGATCTCCTATATTCACGCTGAAGCTTATCCGGCCGGAGAGTTAAAACATGGCCCGTTGGCATTGGTTGACCGTGAAATGCCGGTTATTACCGTAGCGCCTAATAACGAGATGCTGGATAAACTGAAATCGAATCTGCATGAAGTGAAAGCGCGTGGTGGCGTGTTGTATGTTTATGCGGATGTAGAGGCTTCTGTTGCCAGTGATGACAACACACGTGTAACAACACTGGCACCCGTAGAACGTATACTGGAGCCGATTGTTTATACCATTCCGTTACAGTTGCTGTCTTATCATGTTGCTGTATTAAAAGGCACCGATGTCGATCAGCCACGTAACCTGGCTAAATCGGTAACGGTGGAATAGTTTCAGGGCGTTAACCGTTACTGACGAAGAGCAGGAAGTACGAAATAAATTCCTGCTCGCGATCTTAGAAAGATGCTCTTAACGCTCCGCCAGCGCTAGTTTCACGCTTAGCAGTACAAATGCACCAGCTAGCGAGCGCTGCATGCCTTTTAAGCGCTGAGGGGAGTTTATAATAAACAGTCTAAAGCTATGGGAAAGTAAACCGTAGCCGATAAAAACCAGCAGTGTTAGCAGCATATAGCTAAAGCCGAGTTGCAGCATGTGAGTGACTGGTGATGTGGTTTGTGGCGGCACAAACTGCGGCAGAAAAGCGAAGAAAAAGATCGATATCTTGGGGTTCAGAGTGGTGACCAGGAAGGCTTTACTGGAAATGCTGACAGTACTGACCTGTTGTTCAGTGCTGTCAATTGCCAGTGTTCTGGAGGACTGCCAGCTGCTAAAGGCCAGGTAAAGCAAGTAGGCAATGCCGGCCCATTTTACCAATTCAAAGGCAACAGCGCTGGAGTTCAGCAGTGCTGCCAGCCCCAATACGCTGGCCAGTATGTGTGGCATGATGCCCAGCGTGCAGCTCAACGCCGCAACCATGCTGGCGCGAACGCCATACTTGATCCCGGTGGACAGGGTGTAGAGTGCGCTGGCGCCGGGCATCAATATCAGCACCAGTGAGGCAATTAAAAATTCAAAACTGGGCATTGTTTTGTCGAGAACATTTTTTAACTAGCTTTCATTAGAAGCTTGGTTTGGCAAGTAACTACTGGCCAGGTGAAATTTTCGCAGTAATCGGTTCAACTCCTGTCGTTCCTCTGCTGAATAGATGGATGACAATCGTTCTTCCTGGTCACGTAAAACCGTGGCCATAACCTCTTCAATCAGACACTTACCTGCGTCGGTCAGGGCAACAATGCGGCTGCGTTTGTCTGATTCATGCGTTTGCCGGGAAATAAAGCCCTGCTGCTCAAGATGGATTAGGATTTTGGTTAGGCCGCCTGAAGATAACAGGTTAGCTCTGCAGAGTTCTGAAGGCGTAAGTTTGTAGGGAGCCCCCATTTTTCGCAGGGTAGCGAGCGTATCGAATTCTGCGGGCGTAAGCCTGAGCTGCTCAATAATTTTGCGACTGCTGGACAGCATTAAATCACCGGCGCGAATCAGTCGCACCGCGGTTGCGCAGGCGTCCATATTATCCTGTGGCCAGTTTTGTCGGGAGTAGTTAATTAAGTCTTCAACGTTAAGTTTTTGTTCGGTCATAGTGTCTTGATGTTAAATATATATCTTGCAAGGAAGATAGTTGATCTATATATTGCGCTTTATCTTTCTGGAAAGCAACCTATTACGCTATCCGGAACATTATTTCGGCGTATTTTACGCGTGGATCGTTAAAAAGTACCGAGCAGAGACATCAGATTATGCAAAAACAATTGTTCCGGTTATTAGCTCCTTTACTTGCACTATACGGCTTACTGACCTCCCCTCTGCTACCGGCTGAGGAGACGGTACCGGGTGTGCCGGTGACAGTGACTACGCCGCAGCAAAAGGTAATTACCGAGTGGGATGAATATACCGGTCGTTTTGTCGCCTTTGAGCAGGTAGATATTCGCGCACAAGTGTCAGGCTATTTGCAGGATATTCATTTCAACGATGGTGAGCGGGTTGAGCAAGGTGATCTTCTATTCACTCTGGACCCTCGCCCCTTTGAAGCGGCTATTGCTGCAGCCAGAGCGGAACAGGAGCGCGCGCAAACCAATTTAACGCTGGCCAGACAAGAGCTGCAGCGTGCCAAGCGGTTGGTGGCACAAAAGGCCATGTCCCAGGAAGAGCTGGATGTGCGTAACGCCGCTATGAAAGCGCGTCAGGCAGACGCAGCGGCGGCACAAGCGGCCCTGCAGATAGCCGAGCTGGATTTGGAATACTCACGCATCAGTGCGCCCATCAGCGGACGAATTTCCAATAATACTATTGATATTGGCAACCTGATTCAGGCCGGTGGTGGCCAGGTATTAACCACCATTGTGAAGCAGCAGCCGGTATTTTTTGTGTTTGACCTGTCGGAAAGCAGTTATCTGAAATATAAGCGGCAGCGTAATGCGGTTGGTGACACGAACCTGGTTGATCAGAGCTGGACCGTGCAGGTGCGGTTGCTGGATGAGCAGGAATTTTTGCACAACGGCCAGGTGGATTTTGTCGATACCCGTTTTGACCAGAACACTGGCACCATTCGTTTACGGGCGCTATTTGAGAGCAATGCCAGCGGTCTGTTGTTACCGGGCAGTTTTGGGCGCGTACGCCTGCCGGCCGCGCAACCCGGCCCGGTATTGCTAATACCGGATGAAGCAGTGATGAGCGATATGGCGCAGAAAATCGTTATGGTGGTTGATCAGGACAACCTGGTACAGCCGCGCAAAGTTGAACTGGGGCCGCTGCACCAGGGTTTGCGGGTCATTCGTAGCGGCTTGCAACAGAGTGACCGCGTGATTACCAAGGGCCTGTTGCGGGTGCGTCCCGGCGTAAAAGTTGCCCCACAGCTGGCTGACAGCAGTGAGAACGCCTCATGAAGTTGTCACACTTTTTTATTGAACGGCCGATTTTTTCCGGCGTAATTTCAATTCTAATCATTATGGTTGGCTTCATTGCCTACCTCAGCTTGCCGGTGGCTCAGTACCCGGAGATTGCCCCGCCGAGTGTCAGTGTGTCCGCGAGTTATCCGGGTGCGACCGCTGAAATTGCCGCGCAAACGGTGGCAACACCGCTTGAAGAGCAAATTAACGGCGTGGAAGACATGCTCTACATGAAGTCGGAGAATACCGCCGATGGTAGCACTCGCCTGACGGTTACCTTTAAACAGGGCACCGATATTGATACCGCCCAGGTGCTGGTACAAAACCGGGTGGCGCTGGCCGAACCTTTCCTGCCCGAGGAAGTGCAGCGCCAGGGTGTTAACGTGCGCAAGAACTCTCCCGACCTGATGATGGTGATTCATATACTGTCTCCCGATGACAGTCGTGACACTCTCTATGTGTCCAACTATGCCAGAACTCAGATCATGGATCGGCTAGCGCGTATACCTGGGGTGGGGGAAGCACGGTTAGTGGCTGAGCGCGCCTATGCGATGCGTATCTGGATCGATCCTGAACGCGCCTATATTCTAGGGCTTACCGCCAATGATGTGCTTGAAGGCTTGCGGCAAAACAACGTTCAGATTGCCGCTGGGGTGATCAACCAGCAGCCGATAGTAAGTAAGGGTGGCTTTGAATACAGCGTGCAAACCCGGGGACGCCTGCTTACGGCGAATGAGTTCGAGCAGGTGATTGTTAAGCGTGGCGATGATGGCCGCCTGGTGCGTCTTAAGGATGTGGCACGGGTCGAGCTGGCGGCACGCGATTATAGTACTAACGGTTATCTGGACGATGCTGAGGCACTGCCAATTGTGATTTTCCAGCGCCCCGGCAGTAATGCACTGGACACTGCTACCGCTCTGCGGGCGGAAATGGATGATATTGCTCGAACCATGCCGCAGGGTATCGAATACCAAATCATTTACGACCCAACCCGGTTCATCAAGAAGTCGATTGAGGAAATCTACAAAACCATCCTCGAAGCCGTGGTGCTGGTGATTTTGGTGATCATGGTGTTCTTGCAGAACTGGCGTGCCGCAATTATTCCGGTGGTTGCCATTCCGGTGTCGCTGATTGGTACCTTTGCGGTGATGTCCGCATTAGGGGCCTCATTAAACAACCTCACCCTGTTTGGCATGGTGCTATCGATTGGCATTGTGGTGGATGATGCCATTGTGGTGGTGGAAAACATTGAACGTTATATTTCCGAAGGGATTAAACCGCGTGAAGCAGCTCACAAGACCATGTCTGAAGTGGGCGGCGCGTTGCTGGCAATGAGTCTGGTGCTGGTGGCGGTGTTTATTCCAACCGCCTTTATTAGCGGTGTATCGGGCGCTTTTTTTGGCCAGTTTGCCATGACTATTGCCACCGCTACGCTGATTTCGCTGCTGGTGTCCCTGACCTTGTCGCCGGCGCTGGGTGCGTTGTTGCTCAAACCCCATGTGCCCTATGATCAGCTCAGTGGCTGGAAGCGCAAGCTGGCTGCCCCCGGACATCTGTTCAACACTGGTTTTGACCGAGTAGCTGGTGCCTATGGCACGCTGACCAAGCGTGTAGTGCGTATGGTGTTGATGATGTTGCTGGTGTATGCGGGATTGATTGCGTTCACTGGCTGGCAGTTCAACCAGGTACCCACCGGTTTTATCCCCGAGCAGGACCAGGGTTACCTGATTAACGTCATTCAGTTGCCGCCTGGCGCCTCGCTGGAGCGCACCGATGCGGTGGTGCGTAAAGCATCGGACTTGCTGCGCAACATCGATGGCGTTGCCCACACGGTACAGTTTGTTGGGCTTGATGGTGCTACCTTTACCAATGCTTCCAATGCGGCGGTCATTTTTACGCCGCTGGATCCCTTTGAGGAGCGCGTTGCCAAGGACCTGCACTCCAGTAAAATTCGTGAGCAGGCGCAGCAGGTGCTGGGTAGCTTGCAGGAAGCTGTAGCGTTTTCGATCATGCCACCGGCGGTGCGCGGTATGGGTAATACTGGCGGCTGGAAGCTTTATCTGGAGGATCGCAGCGGCATGGGTATCAGCAACCTGGAGCAGGTGGCGCAAAATATTATTGCTCAGGCGAACCAGCAGAACGAGCTATCGAGGGTCTATACCTTTTTCAATACCAGTACCCCGCGCATTTTCGCCAACATTGATGAAACGCGTGCGGAAATGCTCAATGTGCCGGTACAGAACATCATCGATACGCTGGAAATTCAGCTGGGTTCACGTTATGTCAACGACTTCAATTTCCTGGGCCGCACCTACCGGGTGATGGCGCAGGCCGATGGCTCGTTCCGTGATGAGCCCGCCGACATCAATCATCTGCGCGTGCGTTCGGTGAACGGAGACATGGTGCCACTGGGCTCTTTGGTAACGTTGGAGGATCGTACTGGTCCGATTCGTCTGGCGCGTTATAACAATTACAGTTCAATTGATATTTCCGGCAGTGCCGCCGCGGGTTTTTCCAGTGGTGAAGCCATGCAGCACATGGAAGCCCTGCTCGACAACAACCTGCCGGAAGGCATTGGTTACGAGTGGACGGAAATGGCGTTGCAGGAAAAGCTCGCTAGCGGTTCGATTTTGGTCAATTTTGGTTTAGCGGTGTTGTTTGTGTTCTTGTTACTGGCGGCCTTGTATGAAAGCTGGTTGCTGCCCTTGTCGGTGATTTTGATCGTGCCTATGTGTTTGTTGGCGGCGGTGTCCGGATTAATGCTTAGGGGCATCGACAATAACATTCTGGCACAGGTGGGCTTTATCGTGCTGATTGCACTGGCCTCCAAAAACGCCATTCTGATTGTCGAGTTTGCCCGACAGGCCGAAGAAGAAGGGCTGAATCGGCTGGAGGCGGTAGTCAAGGCGGCGCGCCTGCGTCTGCGCCCTATTCTGATGACCGCGCTGGCCTTTGTGCTGGGTGTGTTGCCGTTGGTAATTGCCTCCGGTGCCGGTGCTGAGATGCGCCAGGCATTAGGTACGGCAGTGTTTTTCGGCATGATTGGTGTGACCCTGTTCAGCCTGTTGTTTACGCCGGTGTTTTATGTTGCCTGTCGTTGGCTCGCCTTGCAGCGTAAAACGCCCCCCGCTGACGTTGTTCAGGAAGGTTCAACATGAAATATTTAAGACTGATTTTGCTCCCCTTGCTGCTGGCTGGTTGTGCCGCAGTGGGGCCGGATTATCAAGCCCCTGCACAGCCCGACTTTGCGGCGGGACAGCCCTTTGCGTCGGCTAGTCTGCAACAATTGGATAGCCAGGCAATGTATTTGTCGAATCAGCCGGTGAATGCCTGGTGGCTGCAGCTTAAGGACCCTACCCTGACCCGCCTGGTTGAGCAGGCGCTGGTGGCAAATACCGACCTGCGTGTAGCGCTGGCGAACCTGAGGGCAGCACGAGCGGTACTACGTGAATCCGCCACCGGTTTACAGCCGTCGCTTGATCTGAGTGCTGGCTCGGAGCGCTCGCGAGCCTCTGCGGTCAACTCAGCTCAGCCCGAAGCGCGTACCGTAAATTCAGCGTCACTGGGCCTGGCCTGGGAGCTGGATGTATTTGGCCGGGTGCGGCGCAGTATTGAAGCGGCACGTAGCAATATCGAGCGCAGTGAAGCCTTGCGTGATGATGTGCAGCGCATTGTGATTGCTGATGTGGCGAGCGCTTATTTTGATTTGCGGGGTGCGCAGGAGCGGCGCCGGGTAGTCGAGCGTAATATTGGCAATCAACAAGAAACCCTGGAATTAACCGTCACCCTGGCGCGAGAAGGGTTAAGCACTGAGCTGGATACCGTTCGCGCGCGCGCCCAGTTGGCGGCTACTCAGGCATTGTTGCCAACTATTATTAGTGATCAGAATGCGGCCCTCAACCGCCTGGCCAGGCTGACTGGCCGCGTGCCCGGCCCACTGGATGTATCACTGCAGAAACGCGGTTCGTTGCCGACTATGCCCGCCTTTATTGCTGTAGGTGATGCTGCGTCGCTAATTCGCCGCCGCCCTGATATTCGCGAGGCGGAACGTGGTTTGGCCAGCCTGGTAGCACAGGTGGGTGTGGTGACGGCGGATTTATTCCCTACCGTTAACTTTACTGCCAGTGTCGGTGTTGCCGCTGCCAGTGGCTCCAGCCTCAGTGATCACAGCGCCAGTAACTATGCGGTGGGGCCGGGCATTGTCTGGAACCTGTTTAATCGCGGCGCCATTCGTGCCCGTATTGAGCAGGCCAGGGCCGGTGCCGAAGCCCAGCTGGCCCGTTATGACGGGGTGGTGTTGCAGGCGCTGGAAGAGGTCAACAGTGCGTTGATGCGTCATTCCCAGGAGCGTGAACGTAACCGCGTGTTACGCGAATCGGCCGCCGCCAGTCGCGAAGCCGTGGAGTTGGTCAAGCTGCGTTATAATGCCGGCGTGGAGTCCTTTCTGGATGTGCTGGACGCCGAACGCACACTGCTGGAAGCAGAGCGACAGCTGACCGCTTCCAACATTGATTTTGCCCAGCAAACCATCAACCTGTATCGCGCCTTGGGTGGTGTCTGATTTGGTGTTTATGCTAAATAAAGGGGAAATTAAGCCCCTTTTTTAGTTGGACACTGGCTGGTCAGCAGCGTCTTTCCATAAAATCTTGTACGTAGTGTTAAAGGCTTTAACCGTTGTAGAGTCGCTGCGCTGAGCCATGCAGTAAAAGGCCTCTTACAGGATAACCTGATATGCGTGGTCGGAGCGCTGCTTATTTTGCTTCCAAGTAATTGACGCTAAACAGTGCTGCTTCATTGAGCCAGCGCTGTTTGAGTTGAAAGCCAGCTGTGTTGGCCAGAGTTTCGAAACCCTCTGGTGTGTATTTATAGCTGTTCTCGGTTTGCACGCAGTTGCTGTCTTAAAAGGCACCGATGTCGATCAGCCACGTAACCTAGCTAAATCAGTAACGGTTGAATGATTCTGGGTATTTCAAAAGCCAGGGCGACAGCGATTTTATAAAAGACATCCCCTGTTAGCGTTGCAGCTAGCAGGGGATTTTTTTTTGCCCCGTTTTACAGTGGGCTATAAAGCGTTTGGTTGAAAATTAGCAATGGCGCCAGAGCGATTAAATAAATTGCAGGGCCATGGCAAACCCAGCGGAATAGGCTACTAAAAGATGAGGTATATATTTACCGTAACTGATGAAGGTGAGCTCTTTAATGCGGCTCATGGCGATGATACCGGCGGCGGAACCGATCAGTAGGAGCGATCCCCCCACCCCTACCGCATAGGTTAGTGTCAGCCACTGTGTGTTGGTGAGTTCTGGTTCGGCTTTGAGTAGTGCCGCTGTCAGAGGGACATTATCGAGAATAGCCGATAGTACCCCAACAATGTAATTGGAGATGTCCGGGTTTATGCTGAGGTAAAAACCGGTTACCCAGTCAAGGATGCCAACTTCTTTTAAGCCACCGACAACCAACAAAATACCAAGAAAGAAAAACAGGGTATCAAATTGAATCTGGCGAACATACTCAAGTAGATGCACTTCGGAGTGGTATTTATTGATCACGCCGCCAATCATGAACATCACCGATAAGCCCATTAAAAACACCAACACCGGCGGCATATCAAAAAGAATATTAAAAGCCATAGTGGCTATGATTGTTGTAAAAAACAATCCGGCGATAATTATATCCAGTGGTTCAAATCCTTGAGCGTTGCCCTCCGCTACTACGGGACGATTGCCGCGTAAGCATAAACTGAAAGCTAATACGGCAACGCCGCATAGCGTGGGTAGAACCAATCCAAGCAAATCGGAAATGGAGACATGCTTGGCGTTGAAAATCATCAATGTGGTGACGTCACCTGTAATCAAAACAACGCCGCCAGAGTTAACTGCGAAAACAACCAGAACACTCAATTTAATTCGTTCTTTATTATCCAGCTGAAAGGCTTGGATAACACCCAGCGAGACCAGTGTGGCAGTGATATTGTCACACAGCATGGATAACAGTACGGCAAACACCGCAAGTAGTAGCGTCAGTTTTCGAGTGGTTAGCTGACGGGGCATGATGTGCCCAACCATATTACCGATCAAGCCTCGAGCATTGAGATAGGCCACAAAGGTCATCGTTGACACTAAAAACAGCCACAGGGTGGAGATATCAAGCAGGTTTTCATTCAACAGGTGGAGTATTTCGTCAGTCTGTTGATGACGCTTTGCTTCAACAAAGAGTAAAACCCAACTTAAACACCCAAAAAATAAGGTCGTCTTGGCCTTATTAATGTGAGTGTACTCTTCAAGAATGATGCTTAATAACGCAAGTACGGCGAGAATGAGAATACTAATTTCTATGATAGACATAAAAGGTAATCGGCGGCTGAGTAAAATTTTCAGAATTATAGAGTAGTAAATAAACTAAAAACAGAAAAAACCTATTTATGTCAGTGGCTTGTGGTTAGTTATCAGTGTTTGAGCCATAGCTATTGTTTTAAGGATTATCTAGATTTTCTTCGATTGACGGGCTGACAGTTTTAAGGACTTTTTTTACAGCTTAATCGTTCTAACTCTTTGTTCTTCAAAAAAGTTTCTCTAAAAGGCCATCGAGAAATATTGATCTTCACGCAGAAATCGCTACTATGTGTGCCCTTTATTTACGACATGAAATTTTGGGCGTTTTTCGCCTGTACAGAGGATCAAAAATGAGCGAGCCAAAGAGCAAGAATATTGTCTGGAGTGAAAGCCAGGTTGCACCGGAACAACGTGAAGCAATTTTAGGCCATAAGCCAGCCACTCTGTGGTTCACTGGTTTGTCTGGTGCGGGTAAGTCTACGGTTGCTTTGGCGACAGAAGTTGCACTTGTTGAGCGTGGTATTAACGCTTTTATTCTGGATGGCGATAATGTTCGCCACGGCCTGAATAGCAACCTGGGCTTTTCTCCGGAAGATCGTACCGAAAACATCCGCCGTATCGGTGAAGTGTGTAAGTTGTTCTGTGACGCTGGCAACATCGTCTTTTCTGCTTTTATCTCGCCATACCGTGAAGACCGTGATCTGGTGCGTGAAAAGCACCCGGCGGGTAGCTTCATTGAGGTACATGTACATGCGCCGCTAGAGGTTTGTGAAAGCCGCGATGTGAAAGGCTTGTACAAAAAAGCCCGTGCCGGTGAGATCCCCGAGTTTACGGGTATTTCCGCACCCTACGAAGCGCCTGAAAATGCTGAGTTGATTGTTAATACGGCTGAAAATGACTTAGATGCCTGTGTCGCTATCGTGATTAAGTATCTGGAAGATAACGGTTTCATCCCAGCCAAATAACAAAACAACAGAGAATAGATATGCGCTATCAACTGGAGTTATCCACAGGTATCAAAGCCGTGCGCGCAGCAGCGAACGTGTGCCGCGCAGTGCAGGCGAACCTGGTTACTGCAGATACGTTGGAAAAGAAAGATAAAAGTCCGGTAACGGTAGCTGATTTTGCCGCCCAGGCGATCGTGTGTGCACACCTGTTGGATGCTTTACCCAATGATTTAATGGTTGGTGAAGAGGATTCAGCGGAGTTGCGTACTGGCGAAGAGGCGGGTTTGCGTGCTTCGGTTGTTAAGCATGTTGCTGAGGAGCTGGCTGGCGCTGATGAAGCGCAAGTGCTGGGTTGGATTGACCATGGTTGTCACGATGGCAGCGAAGTGCGGTATTGGACGCTGGACCCTATCGATGGTACCAAAGGGTTTTTGCGTGGCGAGCAATACGCCATTGCGCTGGCTCTGATTGAAAACGGTGAAGTTGTCGCGGGAGTGCTGGGTTGTCCGAACCTGAAAGTGGGTGACCATCAGGGTGCTTTATTCACTGCTACGAAGGACGGCGGTGCGACTATGTACCGCTTGTTTGATGAAGCTGATCAAGGACAGCCGATTGCAGTGGCCCAAATTGCTTCGGCTAGTGAAGCACGTTTTTGTGAGTCAGTGGAATCTGGGCATTCAAATCAAGGTGAGTCAGCCCAAATTGCGGCGATACTGGGCATCACTGCTGAGCCGTATCGAATCGACAGTCAGTGTAAATATGCGGCTGTAGCGCGTAACGATGCGTCGATTTATTTACGCCTACCAACGAGTGAGACCTACCGTGAAAAGATCTGGGATCATGCGGCAGGAAAACTAATCGTTGAAGCGGCGGGCGGTAAAGTTACTGATGTAAATGGCAATGCGCTGGATTTCACACTGGGCCGCCACTTAGATAACAACAAAGGCATTGTTGCAACCTGCGGCGCTATTCATGATGACGTCATTAATGCTATTCGTCAGGTGCGCGGTTAAGCGCCAGCATACAAATTTTAAAATTTTGAGCTATCACGCCTAACCCGGCAATAGTTCAACAGGAGTAAATAAAATGATTAAACCTTACGGTTCGGACGAACTTAATCCATTGTTTGTCTACGATTCTGAAGAACACCACAAGCTGGCTGCTGAAGCTGAAGGCCTGCCTTCACTGCTGCTGAACTCTGCTGCTGCGGCTAACGCAGTGATGCTGGGAGCGGGTTATTTTAATCCACTGACTGGTTATATGAACCTGGCGGATGCGTTGAGTGTTGCTGAAAATCTGCACACCACTGACGGTTTGTTCTGGCCGGTACCTGTTGTTAACCGTACTGATGATATTGACGCGATTAAAGGCGCTAAGCGTATTGCGCTGCGTGACCCAAATGTTGAAGGTCACCCGGTATTGGCAATTCAGAATGTTGAAGCGATTGAAGAGGTAAGTGACGAACAGGTTGCCACCATGTGCGGCCAGATCTTTGCTACTGAAGATAAGGCGCATCCAGGTGTTGCAACGTTCTCAGGTCTGGGGCGTTATGTGATTTCAGGCCCTATTCAGGTTCTGAATTTCAGCTACTTCCAACAGGACTTCCCGGATACCTTCCGTACCGCGGTTGAGATCCGCAACGAGATTACAGAGCGCGGCTGGAAGAAGGTTGTTGCTTTCCAAACACGTAACCCTATGCATCGTGCCCACGAAGAGCTATGCAAAATGGCGCTGGAAGCGGTTGATGCCGATGGCGTTCTGATTCATATGCTGCTGGGTCAACTGAAACCAGGTGATATCCCTGCGCCAGTGCGTGATGCGGCGATTCGTAAAATGGTTGAGCTGTATTTCCCAGCTAACACGGTGATGATTACTGGTTATGGTTTCGATATGTTGTATGCGGGACCTCGTGAAGCGGTTCTACACGCACTGTTCCGTCAAAACAGCGGCTGTACACACTTCATAGTAGGCCGTGACCACGCCGGTGTGGGTGATTACTATGGCGCTTTTGATGCACAGACTATTTTTGATGAGCGTGTCCCTGCTGGTGCGCTGGATATTGAAATCTTTAAAGCTGATCACACGGCTTACTCTAAAAAGCTGAACCGTGTTGTGATGATGCGTGACGCAGAAGATCATACCATGGATGACTTTGTGATCCTGTCAGGCACGAAAGTGCGTGCCAAGCTGGCGGCTGGTGAAGACCTGCCAAAAGAGTTTGCCCGCCCTGAAGTGGCTAAAATTCTGATGGAGCACTACCAATCAGAAGGTTAATTCTTCTGCCTGCCGTCCACTTAGTGTGGGATGGCCTTGTGTGAATAAGGGTGCCTTTGGGCGCCCTTATTTATTTTCAGTACCCTGTTATAATTTCGCCTCTTTACTCATCAGCCAGTGTTTTTGTTATGGATGTAACTGCAATAATTGATTCTTTAAATGATGCGCAACGCGAAGCGGTCACGCTGGGTTGTGATGATACCGCGCTGGTACTGGCTGGTGCCGGTAGTGGTAAAACGCGGGTGCTGGTGCATCGCATTGCTTGGCTGGTGCAGACTGAGCATATTTCACCACACGCCATTCTGGCCGTGACTTTTACCAACAAAGCAGCCAAGGAAATGCGTCATCGCATTGAGGACCTGCTACAGATCCCAGCTTATGGCATGTGGGTAGGTACCTTTCATGGTCTGGCGCACAGGTTGTTGCGTGCACACTGGAAAGACGCCAATCTGCCTGAACATTTTCAGATTCTTGATTCAGATGATCAGCTACGTGTTGTAAAGCGCGTCATGAAAAACCTCAATATTGATGATAGCCGCTGGCAGCCGAAGCAGGTGCAGTGGTACATCAATGCCCAGAAAGATGAAGGTCTGCGGGCTGCGCACGTGCCAGAGGCGCTAGACCCCTATAGCAAAACCATGCGTCTGATTTACGCCGGTTACGAGCAAACCTGTAACAATGCGGGCATGGTTGATTTTGGTGAGCTATTGTTGCGCGCTCATGAACTATGGCTTAACAAACCCGCCGTGCTTGAGCATTACCAGCAACGTTTCCGCCATATTCTGGTGGACGAGTTTCAGGATACCAACACCATTCAATATGCTTGGCTGCAGGTGTTAGCGGGTGCTGAGGGTCGTATGACCGTTGTAGGTGATGACGATCAGTCAATCTATGGCTGGCGTGGTGCCAAAATTGAGAACATTCAGAAATTTACCACCGATTTTAATGACGTTAAAACCGTCAAGCTGGAGCAGAATTACCGCTCGACCAGCACCATTCTGAATGCGGCTAACCAGGTGATATCCAAAAACCAGGGACGTTTGGGTAAAGAGCTGTGGACTGATGGCAATGAAGGCGAGCAAATCGCCCTGTATGCTGGTTTTAACGAGGTTGATGAAGCGCGTTTTGTCGTCAGCACCATTGAGGAGGCCTTTAAACAGGGTAACGCTTACTCGGATTGCGCTATTCTGTACCGCTCCAACGCTCAGTCGCGGGTGCTTGAGGAAAACCTGATTCGTTCTGGCGTGCCTTACCGCGTTTATGGTGGTCAGCGCTTCTACGATCGGATGGAAATTCGTAACGCCCTCGCCTATCTGCGCCTGGTGATGAACCGTGATGATGATGCGGCTGTAGAACGTGTGATTAATGTACCAACGCGCGGCATTGGCGCGAAAGCCGTTGAAACCATTCGTGTGACGGCCCGGGATCAAGGTTGTTCATTATGGGAAGCGGTCATCAAACTTATCGGTGGAGGGGTGTCGGCGCGAGGCGCCAGTGCATTGCAGGGCTTTGTTGATCTGGTGAACCAGCTGGATGAGCACACTAAGGGCTTACCGTTGCATGAGCAAACGGATCATGTCATCCAGGCCAGCGGACTGCTGAAATTCCATAAAGAAGAAAAAGGCGAAAAGGGACAGACACGCGTAGAGAACTTGGAAGAGCTTGTCAGTGCTACACGCGCTTTTGATCAGGATGACGATGATGAGCTGACACCGCTACAGTCTTTCCTGTCGAATGCCGCACTGGATGCAGGAGAACAGCAGGCCGATGAGCATGAAGACAGTGTGCAGATGATGACGTTGCACTCGGCCAAGGGGTTGGAGTTTCCGTTGGTGTTCCTTGTGGGCGTTGAAGAGGGTTTGTTCCCCCATAAGATGTCGATTGAAGACCCCTCAGGTTTAGAGGAAGAGCGTCGCCTTTGTTATGTGGGTATTACTCGGGCGATGCAGAAGCTTTATATTACTTATGCTGAAAGCCGCCGCCTGTATGGCAGTGAAACACTGAACCGCCCTTCCCGCTTTATCCGCGAAATTCCGCAGGAACTGTTAAAAGAAATTCGCCTGAAGACGCAGATCACTCGTCCGGTGAGTTTTGAGCGTACGACTAAGGCAAGCTCTTTTAAAGGTGCTGATATTCCAGACACTGAATTCCACTTAGGACAGCAGGTGGGGCACAAGCTGTTTGGAGAGGGTACGGTGCTGAACTATGAAGGTCAGGGGCAACAGGCGCGGGTACAAATTAACTTTAAAGATGTTGGCACCAAGTGGCTGGTGGTGTCCTATGCCAAATTGGAAGCTTTATAACTTATAAACCTTCTCATGCCCTGTGCTTTTGCCAGTCAGAAAAGATTCCGGCTTGTGCAAAAGCCTCAAGAAAACTAAAAGGAAGACAGCATGAAACTGAAATCCATAAAACTATTGGCGATCTCACTGTTCGCGGTGCTGCTCACGGCCTGTGAGGAACCAGCAGACTCAAACAGCCAAGCTGCTGCAGTCGCGCCGTCGCAGGAGACGATCCACTGGAAGATGGTGACCACCTGGCCAAAGAACTTTCCCGGGCTGGGCGCTGGTGCTAATCGCTATGCTGAGTTGGTCAATGAAATGAGCGGTGGCCGCTTAGAGGTTAAGGTCTACGGTGCCAAGGAGTTAGTGGGTGCGCTGGAGACTTTTGATGCCGTCTCGCGTGGCACCGCTGAACTGGGACATGGCGGCGCTTACTATTGGAAAGGCAAAGCGGCAGCTGCACAGTTCTTTTCGGCGGTGCCTTTTGGAATGACGGCTCAGGAAATGAACGGTTGGCTGTATCAGGGCGGTGGTTTGGAGCTATGGCAGGAGGTTTATGAGCCATTTGGTTTGGTGCCATTAGCGGTGGGTAACTCCGGCACGCAGATGGGGGGTTGGTTTAACAAAGAAATTAACACCATTGCCGATCTTGAAGGTTTGAAAATGCGTTTGCCGGGTCTTGGTGGTGAGGTACTGCGCCGTGCTGGTGGTGTGCCAGTGTTATTGCCTGGCGGTGAAATTTTTCCATCACTACAGACGGGTGCCATCGATGCTACCGAATGGGTTGGACCCTATAACGACTTAGCCTTTGGTCTGCACAAAGCGGCTAAATATTACTATTACCCGGGTTGGCATGAGCCGGGTACGACCATGGAGTTGATTGTTAATAAAGAAGCGTTAGAGAGTCTGCCAGCGGATCTGCAATCCATCGTAATTAATGCTGCTAAGGTTGCCAACATGGACATGCTGGCTAATTTTACCGCGCGTAATAATCAGGCCTTGAAAACCCTGGTCGATGAGCATGGTGTTGAACTGCGTAAATTCCCGGATGACGTGTTGCTGAAGTTGCGTGAGCTATCTGAGCAGGTGATCGCTGAAGAGGTTGCGAAGGATCCGATGAGTGCGAAGGTGTATAAATCCTTTAAGGCTTTTAACGATCAGGCGGTGGAGTATCACCGTATTTCTGAGCAGGCGTATCTGAATGCAAGAACCCATGCGAAAACTATGGAATAAATTGTTCTATATATAAAACAATAATTAGAGTTGACACACTAGTAAATTGGATTTACTGCAAGTAGAATAAGCGCCCTTAATACGACCTATTTGTTTTTTTTATCATTTAAACATGGCTTAGCCCATGTTTTTTATTGGGCGTATCAACAGTTTTTAGGTGAGTTTTTTAACTCAAAATTTTCATTTAAAGGTAAGTAACATGAGCGATATTGAAATTGCACGCCAGGCGAAGCTGCAGAACATCATGGAAATCGGCGCTAAGCTGGACATTCCTGCTGAAGCACTGCGTCCATACGGTCACGATAAAGCTAAAATCGACCTGGGCTACATCGATACTCTGAAAGACAAAGAAGACGGTAAACTGGTTCTGGTTACTGCAATCAGCCCAACACCAGCTGGTGAAGGTAAAACGACCACTACTGTTGGTCTGGGTGATGGCCTGAACCGTATCGGCAAAAAAGCAATCATGGCGCTGCGTGAACCTTCTCTGGGCCCATGTTTCGGTATGAAAGGTGGTGCTGCTGGTGGTGGTTACGCTCAGGTTGTACCAATGGAAGACATCAACCTGCACTTCACAGGTGACTTCCACGCAATCGGCGCTGCTCACAACCTGCTGGCTGCTCTGATTGATAACCACATCTACTGGGGCAACGCGCTGGACATCGACAGCCGTCGTATCGCTTACCGTCGTGTAATCGACATGAATGACCGTGCACTGCGTGAAATCGCAAACGGCCTGGGCGGTCCAGGTAACGGTTACTCTCGTGTTGATGGTTTCGACATCACTGTAGCGTCTGAAATCATGGCTATCTTCTGTCTGGCAAGCAGCCTGGAAGATCTGCAAGAGCGTATCGGTAACATCATCGTTGCTGAAACTCGCGAGCGTCAGCCAATCCGTGCTAAGCAGTTAGACGCTGATGGCGCTATGGCTACTCTGCTGAAAGATGCTCTGAACCCTAACCTGGTTCAAACTCTGGAAAACAACCCAGCGTTCATCCACGGTGGTCCTTTCGCGAACATCGCTCATGGTTGTAACTCTGTAATCGCGACTAAATCTGCTCTGAAACTGGCTGACTACGTTGTAACTGAAGCTGGCTTCGGTGCTGACTTGGGTGCTGAGAAATTCTTCGACATCAAATGTCGTAAAGCAGGCCTGAAACCTTCTGCTGCTGTTATCGTTGCTACTGTACGTGCTCTGAAGATGCACGGTGGTGTTGCTAAAGATAACCTGACTGGCGAAAACGTTGAAGCGGTTAAAGCGGGTTGTGCTAACCTGTCTCGTCACATCCAGAACGTTAAATCTTTCGGCGTTCCTGTTGTTGTTGCGATCAACCAATTCATCCACGACACAGACGAAGAAATCGAAGCGGTTAAAGCGTCTGCTGCTGAGCATGGCGTTAAAGCCATTCTGGCTAGCCACTGGGCTAACGGTTCTGCAGGTACTGAAGAACTGGCTAACCACGTTGTTGAGCTGGTTGAAGGTGGTTCTGCTCAGTTCTCTCCTCTGTACGATCTGGACCTGCCTCTGTTCGACAAAATCCAAACTATCGCCACTAAGATCTACGGCGCTAGCGAAGTTGCTGCAGACAAGACCGTTCGCGATCGTCTGAAGCAGTTCGAAGACATGGGCTTTGGTGATCTGCCAGTATGTATGGCTAAAACTCAGTACAGCTTTTCTACAGACATGAACCTGCGCGGTGCGCCAATCGGTCACACTGTAACCGTTCGTGAAGTACGTCTGTCAGCCGGTGCTGGTTTCGTAGTTGTTGTATGTGGTGACATCATGACTATGCCTGGTCTGCCACGTGTACCAGCTGCTAACTCTATCCACGTAGATGACGAAGGCCTGATCCAAGGTTTGTTCTAAGCTACGCTTTAGAGTAAAGATTATGGGGGTTACCGAGCAATCGGTAACCCCCATTTTTTTGTCTGTGATTTGATTAATCTTCAGGAAAAATAATCAACTTAGCCTATTGGCTGGTCACCGGCTGCCGTTTCGTGTGAGGCGGTGATATTTGTGTTTTTCCGTAGTGATTAAACAACTACTCTGCCCAGCCTTCTTCACCAACAAGCGGTACAAAGCGCACATCAGCGAGGTCTTCCGTTATAAACTCTGTTTCTGAGAGTCTGATGACGCGGATTAACTTCTGAGAGTGTTCACTACTGCCCACGGGAATAATGAGGCGTCCGCCAATCTTGAGTTGCGACTTGAGTGATTCGGGAATTTCCGGGCCGCCCGCGGTGACGATGATTCCATCATAGGGAGCGTGTTCAGGCCAGCCTTGAGTGCCATCGCCACAAAGTACTTCGATATTGCTATAGCCGAGCTGAGAGAGTAGTGATGCCGATTTTTGAGCCAGTAGCTTGAGACGTTCCACGGTATATACTTTACTGGCAATCTCCGCCAATACCGCTGCCGCGTAACCTGAACCGGTGCCTATTTCTAATACTCGCTCACCGCCTTCAAGCGCTAGCGCCTCTGTCATTAAAGCAACAATGTAGGGTTGCGATATGGTCTGCTCTTCGTCTATTGGCAACGGCCTATCATAGTAAGCAAATTGACGTATTTTTTGTGGTATAAACTTTTCACGAGGCACCTTTTGCATTGCTGCCAGCGTTCGTTTGCAGCGCACGCCTCGACGGCTAATTTGATCTTTCACCATGTCTTCGCGCTGTTGTTTCGCTTCAGAAGAGGTAGACATCATAATTCCGTCTTGTTTGCTGGGTTCGATGAGGACCTTTTTCTATCCGACCAAAGTGAGAGCTTTAAGTGCATGTTTCTTGACTAACCATCAAGCCAAAGGCAGTTAAATACCCGCAAAGATTAAGACAGTTTTGCCCTATTTTGAGGCCATCGTCTTGTTTGGCACGGTTGGACTGGAGTTTGTTTTCTAACGCCTAAAGCTCTGGTGTTGATGTCGTATCAAATAAAGTACGACCAAGGTTTCTGGTGAGCGTATCCCAACACTAGGGGGTGATTCAGTTTCAGTATTTTAGTCTGTTTGATGTGGCCCAAGATTAGGATAAAGAGGGTATTAGCCAGTCATCTTAGAGCGCCTGGGGTTTGGCTTTGAAGAAGTGGAGATTGGGTATGATTAAAGCAAAGCTAAAAATAGTAAACAGTTGGAGGGAGCCCCGGTGAGACCCGGCGAATTTATTTGGTTGGGGCTGTGTCTGGGGTTGCCAATAACCGGGCAACCCCTTTCATGCTAAACGATCGCTTATTTAGCGATGGTATTCACCGGCGCTTTCCGGTTGATAGACCACTTTTTCGATGCGCACATGCTGGGCTTTGCCTGAGGGCGTTGGCCAATCGATTTCGTCGCCTTCAGATAGGCCAATAAGTGCACTGCCGACAGGTGCTAGAATAGAGACGGTACTGCCGTCAGGTTTTGCATCCTTTGGGTATACCAGCGTCAGGCAAAACTCTTTGTTTGAGGATTCTACCCTGAAACGTACGGTGGAGTTCATGGTGACCAAGGATGGCGGTACATCTCGGGCGTCAATCAGCTCGCCTCGATCAAGTTCTTCTTCTAAAGCTCGGATACCGGGCAGGCTGTCCGGAGGCAGTGAGTTGATCAGTTGCTCCAGCCGCTCAACGTCGATGGAGGACAGCAGAATATTCGGTTTTGTAGTCACAATGTATTTCTCATATAAGTTAATTGGTATAACAAAAGCATGCCCACACAGTGGGGGTAGCGTGAGGATACGGTAGAAGAGCCGGGGTTATTTTTATCAGGAAAGACAACAACGCGCTTCATCGGCGCGTTGGGCCGTGTTTATCTAGCTCGCAGCGATAATCGTACGACCGTTCCGCGAGCTTTTCAATCATTGTTGCAGGCGCTTTGAATAGCGATTATTTGGCCTACCCTGTATTCTGAAATCGTTTCTCGTGATTTTGCTTTGAGGCTGGGAACAGGCCCTGGATTAGAATAAATAGTGTGGGAGCCAGGTGATCAGTGATGGCCACAGCGCCAGTATCGCTAGCATAACAACCTGAATGGCAATAAAGGGCATGACGCCTTTGTAAATCTGTGAGGTGGAGATGGAATTGGGCGCCACACCGCGTAGATAAAATAACGCAAAGCCAAAGGGAGGGGTTAGGAAGGAGGTTTGCAGGTTTATCGCTATCATCACCCCAAGCCAAACGGGGTCAAGGCCCATGCTGAGCAGGATGGGAGCAACAATGGGCACCACCACAAAGGTGATTTCGATAAAGTCGAGGAAGAAGCCGAGTAAAAACATCACCAGCATCACAAGAATAACGGCCCCCACTACTCCGCCGGGTAATTCATGCAGAAACTCCCGTACCAGGTCATCACCACCGAAACCGCGAAACACCAGAGAAAAAATAGCTGCACCGATCAGGATCATAAAAACCATGCTGCTAATGCGTGTTGTATCGCGCATCACCTCGCGTAACATTTTGAGGTTCAGGCTGCGTTTGCATAGCGAGAGCATAATAGCACCCATGGCGCCAACAGATGCAGCTTCAGTGGGTGTGGCTTTACCAGTGAGGATTGAGCCCAGTACCAGGCCGATTAATATCAGCGGGGGTAAAAGTGCCAGACACAGCCGGCTGAGTGATGGACGTTCGTCCTCCTCAATGTGGTGTGCTGGTGCGGAGCCGGGCTTGAAAAAGGCAACGCCGGTAATGTAAAGAATGTAAGCGGCAACCAATAATAAGCCTGGGATCAGAGCACCAAGAAACAGGTCGCCGACAGAGACGGTCTCGGGAGAGAAAATCCCCATATCCAGCTGTGATTGCTGGTAAGCAGAGGACATTACGTCGCCAAGCAGCACCAGCACAATTGAAGGAGGGATGATTTGCCCTAGTGTGCCAGCTGCACAGATGGCACCTGTTGCTAATTGGGGGCTGTAACTGCGCTTTAGCATCGTTGGTAATGACAGCAAGCCCATGGTGACAACCGTTGCCCCGACAATGCCAGTGCTGGCTGCCATCAGCATGCCTACCAGCGTTACGGAAATGCCTAATCCACCGCGTAACGAGCCGAATAGTGAAGCCATACTATCGAGCAGGTTGTCGGCGATGCGGGCTTTTTCAAGCATTACGCCCATAAACACAAACAGCGGCACGGCGACTAACACCTCGTTAGTCATAATGCTGAAAATGCGGTTGGGTACAGCTTCTAAAAATACCGGATCAAAACTACCCGACAGAGTGCCGATGAGGGCAAATAACAGACCTGCTCCAGCGAGTGAGAAGGCGACGGGAAAACCCGCTAGCAAGATGATAATTGCTGTGAGGAAGAGCAACAGCGCCATCATAGTTGTGTCTCATCATGGCTGGTTGCAGGTTGGATGTGGTTGGTAATTATCAACAGGCTGTAAAGCAGGTTCGCCAGACCCTGAAGAATGAGCAATATGGGCATTAACAGCAGCAGGGTTTTGAGCAGGAAAACCCCGTCTATACCACCGGATTCGCGAGAGCCTTCAAAGTAGGCCCAGGAGCTCGCAACATACTCCCAGGAAATCCATAGTAGAAAAATGCAGGTTGGGATAAGTAGCATTAAAGAGCCCAGTGCGTTAACCCAGGCTTTTCCTTTAGCAGATAGCGGGCGGTAAAAAATATCTACCCGGACATGACCATCTTTCTGAAGAGTCCAGGCGGCACCGAGTAAAAAAATCAGGCTGTGCAAATAAAGCAACGATTCCTGTAAAGCGGCGGAGCCGATATTGAACAGGTAGCGCATAATAACAACTAGGCAAGTAGTAAGTACTAACATCAGTGTTGCCCAGGATACACAGTGACCAATAGTCTGAATAAAATAATTGTTGAGTTGGATTAGTCGTTCCAGAGGTGGGCTTGATGGTGTCATCGCAGCGATTCAGTTGGTGGCTTATGGCCGGCAATTATAAGTTCCGGTTCTGTAATATAAAAGTGAAATGCTGGAATGGGGTACTTGAATGTTAGTATGTAGAGCGTAATAGAGGAAATGACGCAGTGATGGTGGATTGAGATGATGAATTATAAAACCTATGACAGCCCGGTTGATACGTTGTTGCTGCTGGCAGATCAGCGCGGTTTAGTGGCGATACGTTTTGCGGGAACCTCTCAAAAAGCGCTTGCGCAGGTTGAAAATGATTGGGCGGAAGGCTCAGCTTTACTTGATCGCTGTACTGAGCAGCTGGATGCTTATTTTGCGGGCCGATTAACAGCATTTGAATTACCGTTGGTGTATAGCGGCACCGACTTTCAGCAGCAAGTGATGCATGCACTATGTGATATCCCCTTCGGTCAAACCTGTTCCTATGGTGAACTAGCCAATAAACTGGGGCGTGAAGGTGCTGCACGAGCAGTAGGTTCAGCGAACCGACGTAACCCTTTACCGATTATTGTGCCCTGTCATCGTGTGGTGGGGGCCAATGGTGATTTAACCGGTTTTGCCGGTGGCTTGGATATTAAACGTAAACTGCTGAGGCTGGAAAGCTCAGCGCGCTAGGGATGCTATGAATAATACAGATGTTATAAAGCGAGGCTATTGGATTTTTGATCTGGATGGCACGCTAACGATACCCGCCCATGACTTTCAGGCGATGAAGCGAGAGCTGGGGTTTCCGCTGGATTGCGATATTCTTGGGCATCTGGCGAGTTTGCCCCCTGAGCAGGAGCGGGTTAAACGTTTACAGCTTGATCAGATCGAAGATGAAATCGCACGCCGGGCGCAATTGGCGCATGGTGCCGATGACCTACTGAAAACTCTCAGCGAACAGGGTGTGGCGATGGGTATTTTGACGCGTAACTCCCGGGATAATGCGCTGATTACGTTAGGCGCAATAGGCTTGCTCGACTACTTTGATCATGCCTGTGTGTTGGGGCGAGAAGAGTCGTTACCTAAACCGGACCCGCAGGGCATCCATCATCTGCTGAAGCACTGGGGAACAACACCTGATAATGCGGTTATGGTGGGCGACTATCTGTATGATTTATTAACGGCAAAGGCGGCGGGTGTGGCTGCTGTGCATATTGATACCAGTGGTGACTTTGAATGGCCGGAACACACTGACCTGGGTGTGACCAGTTTATCCTGTCTGCGGCCGCGCTATGGGCAGCCTGCGGTATGAGCGGCTGATGAATAAAAAACGGTTTCTTTACCTTGCGGTTATCCTGATAGCTCTGTTAACACTGCTGTGGCTTAACCGCTCATTATTGGGTGTGAATCCGCCTCTGCCAAAAGTGGTGAGTCTGTCGCCTTCTGCGACAACTCCGCTGCGGGTTGTGGATGATTATCAGCTGTCTGTTTTTGCTGACAAATTACAGGCACCGAGAATGTTACGTGCGATTGACGCTGGCCTCTTGGTTTCGGAGCCGCACGAGGGTCGTGTGCTGCTGGTAAAAGATACGAACCGTAGTGGTAGGGCGGATCAGCGAGAAGTTCTGCTGGATGGGCTGAATCGACCGCACGGTGTTGATGTTGCCGCTGGTTGGCTCTATGTGGCAGAAACGGATGCGGTGGGGCGTGTTGCGTTTGATGAGCAAAGTGGCAAGGTTCTGGGCCACTATCAACGTATTATTGCTGATTTACCCAGTAACAAAGGGCACTGGACTCGTACTGTCAGGGTTGGTCCGGATGGTTGGCTGTATGTCACGATTGGCTCTTCCTGCAATGTGTGTGTTGAAGATGAGCCGGAGCGTGCGGCAATGCTGCGTTTACGACCCGATGGCAGTGAGCAAACAATATTCGCCAGTGGCCTGAGGAACAGTGTTGATTTTGATTGGTCGCCGGTCAATGGTGAGCTCTATGCGACCGATAATGGTCGTGATTGGCTGGGTGATAACTTCCCGCCTGATGAGTTGAACCGAATCATTGAAGGTGGGTTTTATGGCTGGCCCTTTGCCAACGGCAATAAGGTTCCCGATCCTGATTTTGGTGAGGATCAGGGGCAGGCGATTAATCGATCGATAGCGCCTGTTTTTGAATTCCGGGCTCATAATGCGCCACTCGGTATCCGGTTCTTGCGCCATCAATCGAATGATTATCAGCATGTTGCACTGGTTGCCCTTCATGGTTCCTGGAATCGCTCGGTGAAAGATGGCTACAAGGTGGTGTCGCTATTTTGGCACCATGATGGCCAAATTGAAGCCAAGGACTTTGTGAGCGGTTTTCTTGAGGGCGAAGAGGTTCATGGGCGTCCGGTTGGTGTTGCCGAGGCTGCGGACGGCTCTATTTATATTTCCGATGACTATGCCGGTGTCATCTATCGTTTGCTAGAGAAAGAATAGCTGAACCAATATAAGCGTTATTTATACTCATACTAAGTAAAATTAATTGCATTAGGCGTCCCCTTTTTTGGCGATTCATGTAGAATAAGCGGCCCTTAAAATTTTCCGTGCCTGAGTTTGGGACTTGTTGTGAGTTTTCTAAGGTTCGGGCAAATAAATAACCCAAATGAGAGTAGGAGCAGTTAATGTTTAGTTCTCCAGACAAAATCGCTGATTTCGATCCAGAACTGTCAGCAGCAATGCAAAAAGAAGGTGTTCGCCAAGAAGAGCACATCGAGCTGATCGCTTCAGAAAACTACACTAGCCGTCGTGTGATGGAAGCTCAAGGCAGCAAACTGACTAACAAATACGCGGAAGGCTATCCTGGCAAGCGTTACTACGGCGGTTGTGAGTTCGTAGACGTTGCTGAGCAACTGGCTATCGATCGTGCTAAAGAACTGTACGGTGCTGACTACGTAAACGTACAGCCTCACTCTGGTTCACAGGCTAACTCTGCTGTTTTCCACGCACTGCTTCAGCCACACGACACAGTTCTGGGCATGAGCCTGTCTCATGGTGGCCACCTGACTCACGGTGCTAAAGTTAACTTCTCTGGTAAAGTTTTCAATGCTGTACAATACGGCCTGAACGAAGACACTGGCCTGATCGACTACGATGAAGTGGCTTCTCTGGCTCGCGAGCACAAGCCAAAAATGATCATCGCTGGATTCTCTGCTTACTCTCAAGTTATCGATTGGCAGAAATTCCGTGACATCGCTGACGAAGTTGGCGCTTACCTGATGGTTGATATGGCTCACGTTTCTGGTCTGATCGCTGCTGGTCTGTACCCGAACCCTGTTCCTTTTGCTGACGTTGTTACTACGACAACTCACAAAACGCTGCGTGGCCCACGTGGTGGTCTGATCCTGTGTAAAGCGAACGAAGAACTAGAGAAGAAATTCAACAGCTCTGTATTCCCAGGTCAGCAAGGTGGTCCTTTGATGCACATCATCGCTGCTAAAGCGGTTGCTTTCAAAGAAGCGCTGGATCCATCTTTCAAAACTTACCAAGAGCAAGTTGTTAAGAACGCTAAAGCAATGGCGGCTGTTTTCATTGAGCGCGGTTACAAAATCGTATCTGGCGGCACTGAAAACCACCTGATGCTGGTTGATATGATCGAGAAAGGCATCACTGGTAAAGACGCTGATGCTGCTCTGGGCCGTGCTTACATCACTGTGAACAAAAACACTGTACCTAAAGACCCACAGTCTCCATTTGTGACTTCTGGTCTGCGTGTTGGTACTCCAGCGATCACTACGCGTGGTTTCGGCGAAGCAGAAACTACTCAGCTGACTCACTGGATGTGTGACGTTATTGACAACATTGGCGACGAGTCTGTTGTTGACAGCGTACGTGAGCAAGTTAAAGAGCTGTGCGCTCGCTTCCCAGTTTACAAATAAGCATTTGCGCTAATTTGTAGATAAGAAGTCTGTTTGAAACCGGCGTTTCTCTTTGTTGAGGGCGCCGGTTTTTTTGTGCCTCTCGAAAGCCAGTCTTTAGCTTTACTCACTGCAAACATATACTCAGTCCATGCTGCCATAAAACAGGAGTTCTAGAGTGGAAACCATTACCGAAATTATTAGCCAAATAAATGGTGTCGTTTGGGGCCCTGTCATGCTGGTACTCATTCTGGGAACCGGTTTTTTCCTTTCTATCGGCTTAAAGCTGATGCCCGTCTTAAAGCTGGGTTACGGTTTCCGCATGTTGTGGCAAGGTAGAAAAGGCACGGGTGATGGTGAGATCAGCCCATTTAATGCCTTGATGACTGCCATGTCGGCGACGATCGGTACCGGTAATATTGCTGGAGTGGGTGTTGCGATCTTTGTTGGTGGCCCGGGTGCGTTGTTTTGGATGTGGTGTACGGCTCTGGTGGGGATGGCAACCAAATATGCGGAAGCCGTACTGGCGGTTCATTACCGTGAAGTAGATGAAAAGGGCCAGTATGTGGGTGGCCCGATGTATTACATTAAAAATGGCTTGTCGAAAAAGTGGCTTTGGTTAGGTACTGCCTTTGCTATTTTTGGTGTCTTTGCTGGTTTTGGTATCGGCAACATGGTTCAGTCAAACTCAATTGCCGTTACTCTGAAGGATACTTTTGAAGTTTCATCACTGACAACGGCTGCTGTGCTTGCGGTTTTGGCTGGCGCAGTGATTCTTGGCGGTATTAAATGGATAGCTCAAGTGGCTGGTAAGCTAGTACCGTTTATGGCTATTACATACATTGCTGCTGGTTTAATCGTACTCTTTTTTCATATTGGTGAGATTCCTTCAGCTATTGCTTTGATATTAGAAAGTGCATTTACCGGCCATGCAGCAACAGGTGGATTTGCGGGGGCTGCAATTTGGGTTGCTATTCAACAAGGCGTAGCCAGAGGCATTTTTTCTAATGAGGCGGGTTTAGGTAGTGCTCCAATTGCCCATGCCGCCGCACAGACTAATGACCCCGTTCGTCAAGGTGTGGTGGGTATGCTGGGTACCTTTATCGATACTCTTTGTGTGTGCACTATTACAGGCTTGGTTATTGTTGTGACGGGGGTTTGGACCTCTGGTGAAAGTGGCCCGGTATTAACGTCACTGGCTTTCGCACATACGCTGCCTTACGGCAAAGAAATTGTCAGTGTAGGTTTAGCAGTGTTTGCCTTTACTACCATTCTTGGCTGGAGTGTTTACGGCGAGAAATGTGTTGAGTATTTATTCGGCGTGAAATCGGTCATGCCTTTCAGGGTTGTTTGGATCGTTGTGGTTTTCTGGGGGGCTCAGCAGAAAATTGGCTTTGTATGGCTGTTTGCGGACACGCTAAATGCCATGATGGCCATCCCTAACCTGCTGGCACTTCTGCTGTTAAGCCCGGTGGTGTTTAAGCTGACCCAGAATTATTTTTCAAGGTAGAGTGACGTTCGTGGCAGGAAGCGGCTGGTCATGCACCTTGTCTGGCCAACATCTATGTTGATTTAAACGGCTAGCTCACTTGTGATCATTGCCAGAATCTCAACGGGGGTTTTGCCGTTGCAGTCAAAGCGAATGTCGGCATATTTGTTATAGAGTGCGCAGCGTTCTTCAAATAGCTCTTCAAAGCTTTGGTCGGGCCGCCGGGCAATGCCGCGGGTATCAAAATTGTGGATACGACGTCTTAGCTCATCCAAGGTGACATCCAAAAAGACGACAGTACCTTGCGCTTTCAGGTGTTTCATGCCGGCATCGCTGTAAACGGCGCTGCCGCCGGTGGAAATCACTTTGCCGCTGGCATCGGTTTTTAGCAGCACGATTTCTTCGATTTCGCGTAATTTCATATAACCTTCGGCGTCCATAATATCCTGTAGGGTTCGGCCCTCATGGACTTGAATTGAAACGTCGGTATCCAGAAAGTCCAGCCCCAGCTCTTTGGCTAACATAACACCTAAAGTACTTTTACCGGCACCGGGCATGCCAACAAGAATGACGCTGTTTTTCTGGTTCATGAAATATCCTGAAATATGCTGTTAAATCGTTTATGCCAGGCTGGTGGCAACAAACTCGACCAGTCGTTTCATGGCTTCGTTTGGATCTTTATGGTCATAAATTAAGCTGATGCCGACGCTGCCGAGTTTGGGGTATTTATCCGACGGTTTAATAATTTTTAAGTTGTCTGGCACCGTGCTTTTTGCCAATACGGTGACGCCAAGCCCCTCTTCAATAGCCGCCTGAATACCGGCCAGATCCGGGATGGTATAAATGACCCGGTAGGCCTGGTCAATTTTATGCAGGCTCTGAATGGCGCGCTGGCGGTAAATACAACCCTCTTGAGCAACAATCAGCGGCACGCTGTCTTTCTCGTGAGCATGCTGCTCGGGGCTGGTAACCCAGACAAGTTCATCGGCTTTAACCTGGCCGCGGTGCTTGTTTGATGGATTGTCATGTAAAGCCAGGATTAAATCAAATTGATTTGAGCGTTCCTCTGAGAGCAGACTTTTGCTGAGATCGCAGGTTACTTCCAGGGTGACATTGGGGTAGGCCTTTGCAAATCGGCCGACGATTTTTGGTAACAACGTCGTAGCAAACTCGCTTGGAATACCAAAGCGTACTCGACCACTTAATGTAGGCTTTAAAAAGGTACTTAATGCTTCGTCGTTGAGGGATAAAATGTCACTGGCGTACTTGTAGAGTGCTTCACCCTGCTGGGTGAGTTTCAGGCCCTGTGAGCTACGGCTGAACAGGTGCGCGTTGGTCATTTCCTCAAGCTTTTTTATTTGTAAGCTAATAGCGGGTTGTGATCGGCCAAGCAGTTCACCAGCCTGAGTAAAGCCACCCAGTTCGGCGACCGTTACAAAGGAGCGCAATACGTCCATGGGAAGGTTTTTCATTACTCTCCAGCAATCCTGCTATTTGTTACAAAAATAATCGAACGCGAATTATTAGTTATGTAAATAAAATTGGCAAGCAAATTCAAACTATTCCTGGTAACTGTTTTCGGTCTTATTAGGGCTATTAATACAGGCTGTTTTTTAGGTTTTCCGAGTTGGCTGATTGGAGTATCGTAGAGGCATTAAAGCAGTACCTTGTGAGGGGAGTTAATTGCTATATGGCAATCAGTGTATTTGATATTTTCAAAATTGGAATCGGCCCATCCAGCTCCCATACAGTTGGCCCAATGCGTGCGGCGTTAACCTTTGTTGAAGAGCTTGAAAAGGAAAACCTACTCGCTGACGTTGTGAGTGTTAAGTCTGAGCTGTTTGGCTCATTGGGGGCGACAGGTACTGGTCACGGGTCAACTAAAGCGGTGATTCTGGGCCTGGAGGGTGAAATTCCTGAGGAAATTAATACCGACTTGATTCCCGGCATCACCGAGCGTGTGAGAGAGACAAAAACCCTTAACTTGAAGGGTAAGAAGCAAGTTGAGTTTATAGAAAAGCGTGACTTGATTCTCCATAAACGTAAAAGTTTGCCCTACCACGCGAATGGCATGAAGTTTACCGCTTACGGCGACCAAGGCGAGGAAATCAGGGCGAGTATCTATTATTCCGTGGGTGGTGGTTTTGTGGTCGATGAAAGCGCGACAACGGGAGATGCGTCAATTGTTGCTGATGAGACCGAGCTGCCCTACCCCTTTACTACAGGCGCTGAGCTGCTGAGGCTGTGTGAAGAAACGGGTCTTTCAATTAGCAACATTATGTTAGAAAACGAGAAAGTTTGGCGCGATGAGGCGGAGATAAAGGCCGAAATTCTAAAAATTTGGCAAGTAATGAAAGAGTGTGTAGATCGTGGCTGCAAGACCGAGGGTATTTTGCCGGGTGGCTTAAAGGTTAAGCGACGAGCAGCGGATCTGTTGTGTCAGCTCAGTAAGCCAACCAAGCTTGAGAAGGATCCACTCAGCCCAATTCCAATGGACTGGGTGACGCTTTACGCACTGGCAGTGAATGAAGAAAATGCGGGTGGTGGCCGGGTGGTCACAGCACCGACCAATGGTGCGGCAGGCATTATTCCTGCGGTTTTACACTATCATCTGAATTTTCGTAATGGCAAGGAAGAGGACGTTGTACGCTTTATGCTGACGGCGGCGGCGATCGGCATTTTATATAAGGAAAATGCCTCCATCAGTGGTGCAGAAGTTGGCTGTCAGGGTGAAGTGGGTTCTGCCTGCTCGATGGCTGCCGGTGCGTTGGCTGAAGTGCTGGGTGGTTCGCCAGAGCAGGTCGAAAATGCCGCCGAAATTGGTATGGAGCATAATCTTGGTCTGACCTGCGATCCGGTTGGCGGTTTGGTTCAGGTGCCTTGTATTGAGCGTAATGCGATGGCGTCGGTAAAAGCCATTGCTGCTGCGCGGATGGCATTACGTGGCGATGGTCAGCATTACGTGTCGCTCGATAAGGTTATTAAAACCATGCGTGATACCGGAAAGGATATGAAGGTTAAATACAAGGAAACCGCACGTGGTGGTTTGGCCGTCAATGTACTGGCGGTGCCGGTGAATATTATTGAGTGTTAAGCCTTTGCGCTGACTTGAGTCATTGTCGCTTCGACCAAGTAAGGTGCGTTGAAAAGCGAGAGAATGAATTCCGGGCTGATAGCTTTAGTCGCCATTGCTGAAACAGTCCGGTTTTTCGAACTGAAATCACGGAGACGTTATTTTGGCACCTGCCCCCCTGTTAACCACTGCCCTCCACTCCCTGCACCTTGAATTGGGTGCCAAAATGGTGCCTTTCGCGGGTTATCAAATGCCCGTTCAATATCCACAGGGCATTATTCAAGAACACCTGCATACTCGTGAGCAGGCGGGGCTATTTGATGTGTCGCACATGGGGCAAATTATCGTCAGTGGGCCAACAGCATCAGCAGATTTGGAAAAACTGTTGCCTATTGATCTGGATACGCTGCCAGTTAACCAGCAGCGCTACAGCTTGCTGACCAATCAAAAAGGCGGTGTGCGGGATGATGTAATGGTGTGTCGCCGTGGTGAAGCGGATTATTTGTTGGTGGTTAATGCGGCCTGTAAATCCGACGATTATGCTTATCTCCGTGCCCATCTTGACCCTGAAAATAGCGTTGAAATGTTACCAGACCAGGCGTTATTAGCCTTACAGGGGCCAGCCAGTGCGGCGGTGATGGCTAAGTTGGCTCCTGACATGGCTGAGCTGAAATTCATGCAAGCCTGTGAAGGTAACATTGCAGGGGTTCGTTGCCTGGTGACTCGATCGGGTTATACCGGTGAAGACGGGTTTGAAATTTCAGTTGCTGCACAGCATGTGGAAATGCTGGCTCGTGCCCTGTTGGCATTTGAGACAGTTGAAATGATTGGTTTGGGGGCGAGGGATTCCCTGCGATTGGAGGCAGGGTTATGCCTGTATGGCCACGAGTTGCATGCCGATATTAGTCCGGTTGAGGCGGGGTTAGGCTGGACAGTTGCCAAGTCCCGTCGGTCAGAGGGTAAAAAGGCAGGAAATTTTCCCGGTGCGGACCAAATTTTGCAACAAATATCGGGCACCCTAACGCGGAAACGGGTAGCATTGCGGTCACAGGAAAAGGCGCCTATTCGAGCTGAAACAGAGCTACAAAGCCTGTCGGGGGAAACCATAGGTATCGTTACCAGTGGCTGTTATTCACCGGTGCTTGAGAGCGCTCTTGCCATGGCCTATGTGACAAGCCGGTTTGCCAAGACGGGCACCCAGTTACAGGCGTTAGTGCGCGGTAAGGCTCGGCCAGTTGAGGTGGTTGATCTGCCCGTTGTTGCACATCGTTATTACTATTGATTGAAAGAGGAAAAAGCATGTCTGAGCGTAAATATACCGACCAACACGAATGGCTAGAGGCCGATGGTGAGCTGATTACGGTTGGCATCACGGATTTTGCGCAAAGTGAGTTGGGCGATATCGTTTTTGTTGAACTGCCTGAAGAGGGTGCGGCACTGAAGGCGGGCGATGAAGTCATTGTGATTGAATCGGTTAAAGCTGCTGGCGAAGTTGGTTCACCGCTTAATGGTGTGGTTGAAGCCGTCAACGAGCTGTTAGCCGATGCGCCGGAGACGATTAACGAAGATCCAACAGGTGCCGGCTGGCTGATTAAGGTGCGTACCGATGAAGCACCTGACTTAAGTGGCTTTATGGACGAAGCGAGCTACAAGGCTTTTACGGAAGACTGTTAATTAACGCTATGCTTTAAGCAGAGAAGGGCTTGCTATTATTCCTTCTCTGCAGCGGGCAAAACCGCCCGCCTTCGGCCATACTGATATTGAGCATGAGTAACTCAATGAAAGGAGGCATGTTATGGCAAATCGTCTGTTCAGGCTCACCGATCTGAACATAAATGACGACTTTATATCCCGCCACATTGGCCCAGATGCCAATGAACAGCGTTATATGCTGGATTTGCTCGGCCTGCCCTCGCTGCAGGCGCTGATTGATGAGGTTGTGCCACAGGCTATTTATTCACCTAATCGCCTGGAATTGTCAGACAGTTGTACCGAACAGCAGGCTTTGGCTGAATTAAGAGACATTGCCGATAGCAATCAAGTGTTAAAATCCTACATTGGGCAAGGTTATTTCAACTGCCATACCCCCAGTGTTATTCAGCGCAATATTTTTGAAAATCCCGCCTGGTATACGGCTTATACGCCCTACCAACCCGAAATTTCCCAGGGCCGATTAGAGGCCCTACTCAATTATCAAACGTTGATTACCGATCTCACCGGCATGGATATTGCCAACGCCTCTTTGCTTGATGAAGCCACGGCTGCTGCAGAGGCGATGGTGTTGTGTCGGCAGGCCAGTAAATCTAAAAGTAATCTTTTTTTGGTGGCGGAGGATTGTTTACCGCAAACCATTGATGTGTTGCAGACTCGTGCAGAGCCACTGGCGATTGAGCTGAAAATAATTGATCCATCGACCGATCTAACCGGCTATGACTTCTTTGGCGTGTTGTTGCAATATCCGGGTGTTAATGGCGTCATTCGTGACTATCAGGAGACGATAGAGCAGGCCCATAATCAGCACGCGTTAGTCATCATGGCGGCAGATTTATTGAGCCTGATGCTGATTAAATCACCGGGCGAACTGGGTGCCGATGTGGCTATTGGCAGTAGTCAGCGGTTTGGCGTGCCGCTGGGAGCTGGTGGTCCTCATGCCGCCTATATGGGCATTCGGGAAAAACTGAAACGCCTGTTACCGGGGCGTTTAGTGGGCGTATCCGTGGATAGTCAGGGGCAGCAGGCCTATCGTTTGGCTTTGCAAACCCGAGAACAACATATTCGCCGTGAAAAGGCGACCTCTAATATCTGCACCGCTCAGGTTCTGCTGGCTGTGATGGCAAGCATGTATGCGGTTTACCACGGGCCTGCCGGTCTGCTAGCTATTGCTCAGCGTGTGCACCGGCTCACAGAGTTATTGGCCGCAGGACTTCAAAAACTGGGTTATGGGGTGGGTGACGCCCCCTATTTTGATACCTTGCTGGTCGAGGCAAGAGGAAAAGCGGCGGCTATTCACCAGGCGGCGCAAGCCGCCGGCTTAAACCTACGGCAGGTTGATGATGTGTATGTTGGCTTGTCATTGGATGAAACGACCGAAATCGCTGATGTTGAGCAGCTGTGGCGAGTTTTCGCCGGACAGCAACCGATAGACTTTACGGTTGCCGAGCTTGATGATCAGCAGCCCTCCGTGATTCCTGCCAGATTGCAGCGTACGGGGTCGGTATTAACACACCCGGTATTTAACCGCTATCACAGTGAAACCGAGATGCTGCGTTATATCCGCCAATTGGCGGATAAGGATATTGCTCTTGATCGCGCTATGATTCCGCTAGGCTCCTGCACCATGAAGCTCAACGCCAGTAGTGAAATGCTGCCGGTCAGCTGGCCTGAGTTTAGTCAGATACACCCCTTTGCACCTGCTGAACAGCAGGAGGGCTATCAAAAACTCACGGATAGCTTACAGCAGATGCTCTGTGCGATAACGGGTTACGATCAGGTCTCGTTGCAACCTAATGCGGGTTCACAGGGCGAATATGCCGGTTTACTGGCAATTCGTGCCTACCATCACAGTCGCGGCGACCAACAGCGAACGATCTGCCTGATACCCGTTTCTGCACACGGTACCAATCCAGCTTCTGCGCAAATGTGTGGGTTGCAGGTGGTGGGCGTGAACTGTGATGAGCAGGGTAATGTTGATGTTGATGATTTGCGGGCCAAGTGTCAGCAGCACAGTGCGCAATTGGCGGCAATAATGATTACCTACCCTTCTACTCACGGCGTGTTTGAAGAGCGGGTGGTCGAAATTTGCGAGTTGGTGCACCAGCATGGTGGGCAGGTTTATATGGATGGCGCCAACCTGAATGCGATGGTTGGCCTCTGTTACCCCGGCAAATTTGGGGGGGATGTCTCACACCTTAACCTGCATAAAACTTTCTGTATTCCGCACGGCGGTGGCGGGCCGGGGGTTGGTCCTATTGGTGTAAAAAAACACCTGGCGCCTTTTTTGCCTGGCCATGCTCAGTTTGAGAAAAAGGATGGGGCTGTAGCGGCAGCGCAGTGGGGCAGTGCGAGTATTTTACCGATTAGTTGGATGTATATTCGCATGATGGGGCACACAGGACTGACGAGAGCTACAGAGGTAGCCATACTCAGTGCCAATTATATTGCCCGCCGGCTCAGCAACCATTACCCGATTTTATATAGCGGACACCGTGGACGAGTAGCCCATGAGTGTATTATCGACCTGCGTCCGCTTAAGGAAGCAACAGGCATTACCGTGGAGGATGTCGCTAAACGTTTAATCGACTTTGGTTTTCACGCCCCGACAATGTCGTTTCCCGTTGCCGGCACGCTCATGATTGAGCCCACCGAGAGTGAGCCATTGGCTGAACTGGATCGTTTTTGTGACGCGATGGTGATGATCCGTGAGGAAATTAGAGCGTTGCAGGACGGTAAATTGGATGAACGGGATAATCCGTTGAAAAATGCACCCCATACTGCCGCCATGATTGCTGATGATCAATGGCGATATCCTTACACACGACAACAGGCGGTATACCCAATGGCTGTGCTCAACATGAATAAATACTGGCCGCCCGTCGGGCGAGTCGATAATGTGTATGGTGATCGCAATCTGCTATGCAGCTGCCCGCCGGTAACAAGTTATGGTGAATTGACTGATGGTTGACGAAATCTAATTAAGTTTGTAAGTGGTTTAACTAAGTTTGTAAGTCTAATTAAGTTTGTAAGTGGAGAGGTGGAATATAATTTCACAACTCACTTAAGGACATTTAATCAGAGCTATTCCACTCTCTCTGCGCCCAGAGGGACGAGCCAGGGCACAGGGAGAGAATCATATATCTTCCCAAATTAATAAGTTGGCTGCTATCGACCCAAAGCAGACATTTGCTAAGAGGCGTCCTTGCCTCCTGAAATCAGTTATAACAGGTCTAGAGGACTTGTTACCGAGCGCATATTATTTTTAAGTACATGCGTATAGATCATTGTTGTCCGAACATCTTTGTGCCCCATCAATTCCTGGATCGTTCGAATATCTGTTCCACCTTCTAGAAGGTGGGTTGCAAAGGAGTGGCGTAGTGTATGGCAGGTTACCCGCTTATTAAGCTGAATCGAATGCACTGCTTTTCGGATGGCTTTCTGTAAAGTTGATGTTGAACAATGCCACCGCTTGATAACATTTGTACTGAAATCTTTGCGAAGTGTGTTGGAAGGGAACAGGTATTGCCACTCAAATCGAATCGAAGCATTTTTGTACTTGCGGGCTAGGGCATTGGGTAGCTCTACATGGCCAGCTCCACTATTGAGGTCATCAATGTGGAGCCTTCGTCGTTGCAACAAGTGCTGTTCAAGCGGTTTAAGTAATCGCTTGGGTATCAGTATCACTCGTGCCTGTTTCCCTTTGGCATTACGGACAGTGATGGTTTTATGAGAGAAATCGATGTCCTGCACTCTCAAGGTTACGCACTCATTGACTCTGAGCCCTGCACCGTAGAGTAGGCATGCCATCAGTTTGGTTGACCCTTCCATTTTACGAAATAACCGAACAACTTCATCTTTGCCCAGTACTGTTGGGATATTTTTGAAGCGCCGAACATTCCTGAGGTAATTCAAATCACCGACATCAAGTTTTAATACCTGCCTGTAAAGGAATACCAAGGCATTGAGTGCCTGGGCCTGTGTCGTACCCGATGTCCGTTTATGTGTAGCTAGGTGAGTTAAGAACTGCTCAATGTGTTCTTTGTTAAGGTCTTTGGGGTGCTTTTTTTGGTGAAAGAAAATGTACTGGCGTACCCAGTAGACATAAGCTTTTTCTGTATTTTTACTGTAGTGCTTGCGGCGTATTTCGTTCCGCATTTTGTCCATAAGCTTTGGTGGTTTTATCGGGGTCTGTATATCACCCCATAAGTGTCACTCCTCTTAGTGGTTAAGTTTTTGATTGGAATAGAAAAAGCGCATATTATATAAAAGTCCAAAGGGAAATATACGGACCAGGATTCCCACTTATCCGAAAAATTGACAAGGAGCCGTTACGGTAGAATGTTGATTACTAAAGCAAAAATTTCACCTAGAAAATCAAATGACGAGTGTTATATGGACCAGTTCGTCCGTATAACACACTGTTAAAGGCCTTGGCTGTGGTGTTCATAGGTTGGGTGTTTGGTCGGGGCATTGGTTGCATGGCCTTGGCACACAGCCGGTGCCCATGCTGAAAAAGTCGGGGGCAGCCAAGGCTGTCAAACTATGCTGTCCGGTTTGGTTGCACAGTCTGGCGGTAGCGTTGGTAAAAAATCTGGTGTTCTGGTCGCAGGGCATTTCAGCGCATCCATTTGTAAACAACCGCTTATTCGGTGCCCTGGCTCCTGGCGCCATCGGTCAGGTTGGTGCAAGGTATCAGGGAGTAGGCATTCATCATTGGGTGCCAAAACAAACAAACGGGTAACCGGCCCTTAACCATACGGTCAACCGGACACCATAACCCTGGCGGGTTCTGGTTCCCTGCGCTCCGCTCCGGTGCCGGTTACCTTCGCGTTAGGCATTCAAGTCGATGGATAAAGAAACGATTCAGCGAGAGATCGAACGAATTGAAAAGCACCTTTTCAATTCTAAAAACTGGAGAGCACTCGAACTCACTAGGCAGTGGGCCAAATCGTTTCCCGACGGTTCAGGAGTGTACATGCTATTTGAAGATGGCAAGTTGGTTTATGTCGGTGAATCTGGCTCAATATCGGGACGGGTTATGGACATGCTTAATTCACGGCACCATACCGTTAGAAGGGCATTGGGAGAGCTTCGTTTCAAAGACGTGCTTGGCTACAAAAAAGCCACTTCATCAATTAAGTATCCAGACCACATAGAAAAGATGGTTGAAGAAACGATGAAAGGTTTCAAGATCTCCGTTCTGCCCTTACCGTTTGGCCGAAAGGAATTCGAAGAATACATAGAGTCGAAGCACAAGCCGGAATTAAATAGGAAAGGCAAGCGAGGTGGGGCCAATGCCTAACAATAAATTCAAGTTCGCCCGCGAGCGGGCTGGGACCTCAAAAGCTTCGCTTTTTCGCCCCCTTAATTGAGCGTTAGATTTGCTGCAGGTTGAAAGCTATGGATGAGACATGAAAAAAGAAAAAACAAGCAGCGTATGGTGGCTTGTATCGCCAACATATAAATATGCAGAGAAGAAAAAGTTTGAACTTATAGCTAAGGCTTGTACACCTAGCGATCTTTCTAATTCGTTGCGAGAGTATAATAAGCGTTATTTGCTTATGTCTATCGGTTGGTGTGTGCTAGCGGCGCTGTCAGTTCCTCTCGGGTATTTCCTTTTTGAGGGCGGTTTTTACGCAGATAGTTATTATAAGTATGTCTTTGGTGGAATAGTCATTTTCATATCTTGGGTTTTTCTTGTTTCAAGAGCGGTGGAAATATTTAAGGCATTTTTGGATGCGGTTCAAAAACTTGATGGTGATAAGCCGTCGAGCGACCTTAAGTACGGCCAGAGATTACGGTTGTCTTTTAATAGCTACGTTGAGCTCATTATAAATTTTGCCACGCTATACTATTTGGTCCCGCCTTATTTCTATAAAGACTCTTATGAGTTTTCGACCATATTTGAGGCGATTTATTTCAGTGGCGTTACAATAACTACTCTTGGTTACGGCGATATAAGCCCATCAAATCCAGTTCTTCAATTAATTTCGGTTTTTCAGGTTCTAGCAGGATTTGCGCTTATTGTGGTCTGTTTTGCAATATACTCTGGCCTTGCCCTAGGGCAGGAAAAATCTAACAATCGCGTTAATTAGGACGCTCGCAAGCTCGCGCCTATTACGTGGGCGTTAGATTGAATCATGAAATTCAGAGCTATTCAGTTAATAAATAGCGGGAGACATAGCCCTGAAAGGCTCGAGCAAAACAAGTATCTTATGTTCTACTGGGAAAATATAAGAAATATACTTTGTATGAATTTGCCAGATGATCTTGAATTTCTAGGTATCTCTAAACTAAATATTGGACTGCCCCGTGTTCCATAGGCACTTCCCGGCTATTCTTTTAGCTTAGGAGGAAGACCTTATGAGTGGGCAACGATACACCCCAGTGGCTGCTATCGACCTATAGCGGACGTTTATAATGCCTCCGTCAGGAGGCATTATCTTTTACAATATAGCGCCAAATGTAAATACTATCGTTCCTCCTATTGCTGCTATAGACAATATGGTTACGGAGAACATAGCTGCTGATTTAAGTACTTCAGTCATAGTCTTCTTTCCTCTTAATTTTAGCCCCGGCGGAATGCTAGGGCTTTAAAAAAACATGCTCAATCGGACATTGCTGCTTTATTTAAGTGGATGAACTATTAAATCGATGAGAGGCAGGTAAAAACAATCCGTAAAAATGATTATTCATGCTGCGGAAAATACTTATCCTCATTTTATGAGGAAGAAGCGGGAATGATTTTTATTAGTCGGCCTGATGAAATGGAAATAGGGTATTAGTCCCCATTATTACTGGAGAAATAACGTCATCTGCACTAGTTGCGTCAACGAGTATGAGGGCGGAACGGTTCGTATAAAACGCTCGTGACTTCTGCCTGCAGCGTTCCACTACACGTTAAGCTTTCTAGAGTGACTGCTATTGGCACATAGAAGGCTTTCCGGGATTGTCATCATTAAGGTGGGTGTTTGGAATATTTCGTACCCTTGGTTACCTTCATTTTGATGAAATATGACGAGGAGTTAGTAGTTTCTAACTTTGTTTGTTAAGAGTGATTCTGCGAGCGACAGTTTAGGTTCAAGATTTCCAACTTCATTAGCTGTCATCAATGGGTGAGTATGCCTGTGTTACAGGTAACCGGGTTTGCTGAACAGGCGCAAGCAGTGTTTTCAAGGTGTCGAGAAACAGGTTAGAGCCTTTTTGGGTAAGGCAATATTTGATTATTTCGCACTATCTTGTTTGCGAGCAGGGTCAGCCGGGCTGACGCTGATAATTTCAGTCGTTGGAGAGGTTTATAACGCCATTGCTTTTTTACAGCTCGCCGTTTTTTGCTTTAGGGTTGGAGCATGTCTCTTTTGAGGTATAAAAACGGCTTAAAGCTTGCTGAGAGTAGGTGTTACCTGGTGTCCGGGCTGAAATAGCGGTTTGTTTTTTTAGCAGCGCACGCCCGCGAAATGTGGAATTTATGACATAATAGGCAATCTGAATGAGTTATAAAGTAATGAATATGCTCTGTCACGATGGCGTCATTGCACCAGGCAAATGGCGAACAAAAGAGCTCAAGTCAACCCGTTTTGACCCATAGCATCGCCTGCGTTTTTGGCCTCAAGCAAGAGGTTTTGTCGCGCAGCTCTTTCGCTTCGTGCAAAGAGTCCATTATGAATATTTCTTCAACACATACGATTGCTGTTGTTTAGTCAGGAGGTTTACTGTGGTCAATAGATTGCTCCAGAAAAAGGCGTTTGGTCTGCCTGAAAAACAGGGTTTATACGACCCGGGTTTTGAAAGGGATAATTGCGGAGTGGGGTTTGTTGCTCACATGCGTGGCGAAGCCAGTCACCAGATCGTTGTTGATGCGGAGCATGCGCTATGTCGCATGGAGCATCGCGCAGGTCGCGGCAGCGAAGCCAATACCGGTGATGGTGCAGGTATGCTGACCTGCTTGCCACATGACTTCTTTGGCAAGGTGATAAAGGATGAATTTGGCATTAGTCTGCCTGGGCCGGGTCACTATGGCGCGGGCAATGTGTTTTTGCCCACCGATGCTGGTGAGCGTGAATTTTGTAAAAACCTGGTGAATCAGCTGATTGACGAGGAAGGCTTGCAGTTATTGGCCTGGCGTACCGTACCGGTTGATCCTGAAGGGGCCAATGTGGGGGTGGTGGCGATGGCCGCCTGCCCCGAAATTGAGCAGCTGTTTATTGGCGCGCCAGAGGGCGTCGTGCAGGATGAGCTGGAACGCCGCCTGGCGTTGGTACGTAAAAAGTCCACGCGTCTGATCCGAGCCAATCAGGAGCTGGAGCAAGCCAGGGCGTTTTATTATTGCAGCCTGTCCAGTAAGGTGATTATTTATAAAGGCATGCTCAATGGCGAGCAGGTGCATTTATTTTATCGTGATTTGAAGGATAAGGATTACAAGTCGCATCTGGCGATGGTTCATTCGCGCTTTAGTACCAACACCTTTCCTTCCTGGGATCGAGCCCAACCGCTGCGCTACATGAGCCATAACGGTGAAATAAATACCTTTCAGGGCAATCTTAACTGGATGAAGTCACGTCAAGGGGTGGTTGAGAGCGCCCTCTATGGCGAGCGCCTGAGCGAGCTGTTTCCGGTGGTTGATCCCGATGTGTCCGACTCAGGTGCCTTTGACAACGTGCTGGAATTTCTGGTGCTCAATGGCCGCAGCCTGCAGGAGGCGGTGTCGTTAATGGTGCCCGAAGCGTGGGAAAGCGACGCCCAGATGGCGCCGCAAAAACGCGATTTTTATGAATATAACTCCATGCTGATGGAGCCCTGGGATGGTCCGGCCAGCATCGCCTTTACCGACGGGCGTTACATTGGTGCGATACTGGACCGTAACGGCCTGCGCCCCAGTCGTTATTATTTGACTCACGATGAGCATGTGATAATGGCGTCCGAGGTGGGTGTGATCCCCGTTGATCCGGAAAACGTCAAATACAAGGGACGTCTGCAGCCGGGTAAAATGTTTTTGCTTGATGTTGAGCAGGGTCGGCTGATTGCCGACGAAGAGCTGAAAAACAGCCTGGCCAGTCAACACCCCTACGGCGACTGGCTGCAGGAACAACGCATTGAGCTGGGCAAGCTGCATACCGAAGAGGAAGCACACGGTTTCGATGAGGCAACGCTGCTGCAGCGTATGCAGGCCTTTGGTTATACCGTGGAAACCTTGCAGTTTATGTTGCTGCCGCTGGTGCGGGAAATGCGTGATCCGGTGGGCTCAATGGGTAACGATGCGGCGCTGGCCTGTTTATCCGACAAGCCACGTATGCTGTACGACTATTTCAAACAGTTGTTTGCCCAGGTCACCAATCCGCCCATCGATTCGATTCGCGAAGAGGTGGTGATGAGCCTGGGTTGCTACATTGGCCCGGAGGGTAATTTGCTGGAAACGGTGCCGGAGCACGCGCACCGGCTGCATATCCCGCACCCGATTATCACCAATGAAGAGCTGGCTGCACTCAAGCACATTGACCACAAACACCTCGAACACCGGCATTGGCGGGCGCGCACCATTGACTTGAGTTATGCGAAGGCCGAGGGTAAAGCGGGCCTGAAACAAGCGCTTGAGCGTATTTGTAATGAAGCCTCACAGGCCATCGCTGATGGTTATAGCCTGATTATTTTATCGGATCGCAATATCAGCACCGGGCAAGTGCCGGTCAGTACTTTGCTGGCTTCGGCTTCGGTTCACCAGCACCTGGTGCGGCGCAGCGAGCGCTCGCAGATTGGTATTGTGCTGGAAACGGGCGAGGCACGTGAAGTGCATCATCATTGCCTGCTGATTGGCTATGGCGCTGACGCCATCAACCCCTATCTGGCCTTTGAAGCGTTGTGGCATGCACAGCGTGAAGGCCTGCTGCCGGGCGAAGCCTTTGATCACGACGACAAGATTGTTGCGGCCTACCGCAAAGCGGTCGGCAAAGGCATGCTGAAGGTGATGGCAAAAATGGGCATTTCCACGCTGCACTCCTATAAAGGCGCGCAGATTTTTGAAGCGGTGGGTTTGGCGCAGGATGTTATCGAAACCGGCTTTACCGGTACTGCCAGCCGGATCAGCGGTGTCAATCTTGAGGTGCTGGCCGAAGAAAGCCTGCGTCGGCATGAGCTGGGTTACCCGTCACGCGATATTGGCGCACAACCGGTGCTGCCCAACGACGGCAATATGCACTGGCGTGCTGGCGGCGAAAGCCATATGTGGGACCCGCAGGCGATAGCTAATATTCAGCACGCGGCGCGTAGCAATAATGAAGACGCTTACTGGCGATTTGCCAAACACAGTGATGAGCACAATACCCGCAGTTGTACCTTGCGTGGCCTGATGGGCTTTAATGAACAGGCTAACGGTGGTCCGATACCTTTGTCTGAGGTGGAACCCGCCAGCGAAATTGTTAAGCGCTTTGCCACGGGGGCAATGAGCCTGGGGTCAATTTCCGAAGAAACACATGAAACGCTGGCCGTTGCCATGAACCGCATGGGCGGTAAATCGAACACCGGCGAGGGTGGCGAAGATTCGGTTCGTTTTATCGCCTCCGATAACGGCGACTCAAAACGTTCAGCCATCAAACAGGTGGCCTCCGGGCGATTTGGTGTAACGATTAATTATTTAACCAACGCCGATGAAATCCAGATCAAGATGGCGCAGGGCGCAAAACCCGGTGAGGGGGGCGAACTGCCGGGCGGCAAGGTGGACGAAAACATCGCTCGTATTCGGCATTCTACGCCGGGTGTGGGCTTGATTAGCCCGCCGCCACACCATGATATTTACTCGATTGAGGATATCGCCCAGCTGATCCATGATTGTAAAAACGCCAACCCGGGGGCACGTATCAGCGTCAAGCTGGTGTCCAAGATTGGCGTCGGCACCACGGCAGCCGGGGTGGTAAAAGCCAAGGCCGATCACATTGTGGTTTCCGGCCATGACGGGGGTACCGGCGCATCGCCGATTACCTCGATCAAGCACGCAGGCCTGCCCTGGGAACTAGGGCTGGCGGAAACCCACCAAACATTGGTGATGAACGATTTGCGATCACGGGTCGTGGTGCAAACCGACGGCCAGTTAAAAACCGGCCGTGATGTGGCGATTGCAGCCCTGCTGGGCGCTGAGGAGTTTGGTTTTGCCACCGCACCGCTGGTGACGCTGGGTTGCATTATGATGCGTAAATGTCACCTCAATACCTGCCCGGTGGGCATTGCCACCCAGGATCCGGAGTTACGCGCCAAGTTTAACGGCAAACCTGAGCATGTAGTGAACTACCTGTTTATGGTGGCTGAAGACCTGCGCGCCATTATGGCGCAACTGGGCTTCCGCAAGCTGGTTGATATGGTGGGTCGCGTGGATGCGCTGCGCAGCAACGGTGCCATTGAGCACTGGAAGGCGCAGGGCATTGATTTAACGGCCATGCTGACGCCTGCACCAGAGCCTCACCCCGGCGTGGTTAAGGTGAATACCCTGCAGCAGGATCACGGACTTGTCCGGGCACTGGATAACCAGCTTATTGAACTGGCGCAGCCTGCAATTCAGCGCGGCGAGAAGGTCGAAATCGAGCTTCCGGTGATCAACATTAACCGGGTGGTGGGCACCATGCTATCTCACGAGGTTGCCAAACATTGGGGAGAAGAGCTGCTGCCCGATGACACTATTCGCATCAAGTTGACCGGCACCGCCGGGCAAAGCCTGGCCGCCTTTTTAGCCAAGGGAATCAGCATTGAGGTTGAAGGCGATGCCAACGACTACGTGGGCAAGGGGTTGAGTGGTGGGCATATTGCCGTCTACCCGCCGAAAAACTGCAGCTTTGTGGCTGAAGACAATATCATCGTCGGCAATGTCGTGTTTTACGGCGCCACCAGCGGTGAAGGTTATTTTCGCGGCATTGCCGCCGAGCGCTTCTGCGTGCGCAACAGTGGTGCCAGCGCGGTCGTGGAGGGCATCGGTGATCACGGCTGTGAATACATGACCGGTGGTCGCGTGGTGGTGCTGGGTGAGACCGGACGTAACTTTGCAGCGGGCATGAGTGGCGGCATTGCCTATGTGCTGGATGAAGCAAACACATTCTCCCGTAACTGTAATCCAGACTCGGTGAATCTGGAGGCGCTTGAAGAAGCACAGGACATTGCTGAGCTGAAACAGCTGGTTGAAAACCACCTGCAATATACCGGCTCGGCGGTTGCCAAACGGCTACTGGCGAACTGGGAGCACAGTCTCAGCCAGTTTGTGAAGGTGATGCCAATTGAATACAAGCGTGTGCTTGAAGCAAAGAACAACGCAGCGGCGAGTGCAAATCACAAAAACTCAACGCTGAAGCAGTCAGCATAAGGAGGACGACATGGGAAAACTGACCGGATTTAAAGATGTTGTACGTAAAGCCGAACCCTATCGTGACCCAATGCTGCGACTGGTGGATTATGACGAACTGTACAGTGAGCACGATGAGGCGCACTTGCATTCACAAAGCTCGCGCTGCATGGACTGCGGTGTGCCCTTTTGCCAGTCGGAAACGGGTTGCCCGGTAGATAACCTGATTCCGGAATGGAACGACCTGGTTTATAAGGGCCGCTGGCAGGACGCCATTCACCGACTGCATAAAACCAACAACTTCCCGGAGTTCACAGGACGGGTGTGCCCGGCTCCCTGTGAGGGTGCCTGTGTGCTGGGCATTAACACGCCGGCAGTGACAATCAAAAATATCGAAAACGCCATCATTGACCGTGCCTTTGAGGAGGGCTGGGTAACTGCCCGACCACCGCGGGAGCGGACCGGTAAAAAGGTGGCTGTTGTGGGCTCTGGTCCAGCCGGGCTCGCTGCCGCAGCGCAGCTTAACCAGATGGGCCACCTGGTCACCGTTTACGAGCGTGACGATCGTATTGGCGGCCTGTTGATGTACGGTATTCCTAACATGAAACTGGGCAAGGATGTGGTTGAACGCCGGGTACAGATTTTACGTGAAGAGGGCGTAGTGTTTGTGACCCAGACGGATATCGGCGGACAGGGTAAAGATGCACTGAGTTTGCAGGATTTACGTCAACAATATGATGCCGTGTTGCTGGCAACCGGTGCTACCCGAGCCCGTGACTTGCCGGTGCCGGGGCGTGATTTGAAGGGTATTCATCTGGCGATGGAGTTTTTGAAAGCAAGCACCAAAAGCCTGCTGGATTCCAACCTGCAGGATGGCAATTACATCTCGGCCAAGGATAAAAAGGTGATTGTGATTGGCGGTGGAGATACCGGTACCGACTGTATTGGTACCGCGCTGCGCCACGGTTGCAGTTCGGTGGTCAATTTTGAGCTTATGTCGGCGGCTCCGGCAGAGCGTGCAGAGGATAACCCCTGGCCGCAATGGCCGCGTATCATGCGTGTGGATTACGGGCATGAGGAAAGCAAAGCCAGGTTCGGCAAGGACCCGCGCAATTATGACATTCTGACCAAGGAATTTATCGGCGACGAACAGGGTAACGTTAAGGGCATTCGTACCGTCAACATTGAGTGGCGCAAACAAGACGGCAACATGCGGTTCGAGGAAATTGAAGGCTCAGAAAAAATCTGGGAAGCCGATCTGGTGATGCTCTCAATGGGCTTTACGGGGCCGGAAAGCTATGTGCTGGAAGGGGTCGATGTGGCCCTGGATGAGCGCAGTAACTACCAGGCTGAATATGACAAGTACGCAACCAGCATTGAAGGCCTGTTTGCTGCGGGTGATTGTCGCCGCGGGCAATCGCTGGTGGTGTGGGGTATTAATGAAGGTCGGGGTGCGGCACGGGAAATTGATCAGTTTTTAACTGCCTAGGCCCATTGCCAACGCGATGTGCCTGTCGGATTGCTCCGCTCGATTGCTTGCGCGCAGGGCTCAATGCCTATAAAAGTTCGAATACTTGTGCCGCAGGTTTTCGAATAGTTGAACATAGCGCAAATAGATAGCTTTGAGACGTAGAGAGGGTAATCCTCCCCTTTTTTTAGTGGACTCCAAAAACAGAGATTATGGACTGCCCCGTGTTCCATAGGCACTTCCCGGGTTAACTCCAGATAGCGCTAACAGGCGTATCGGGTGACAGGTGAGCTGCACACTGGGCTTGCAATAATTCGGCGCAGGCTAAAGCATCGGTGAAGGCATGGTGTTGGCGGTAATAAGGTAAGTGGTAGCGAGTGCGACTGTCAGCCAGGCGAATTGATACTGGGCGCCGCCTGGTCAGGCTACGCCACAGGGTTTGTCGTATAGTGCGAGTGAATTGCGCCTCAAGTGCCATGGTATCGATGACCGGGAATTCGATCCCTTCCTGGATATGACGTGTCAGTGCAGCATGCAGAAATCGCCGCTCAATAACGCTGTGGTGCGCAACCACAATCCTGCCCTGCAAGTGAGCCAGTAACTTATCAATTAGGGTGGAAAAGCCAGGCGCGTCAGCCACCGCTGAGTGAGTGATACCATGCAAAACAACGGATGTTGAATGTAAGCGCGTTTCCGGTTTTATGATCCACTGCCTGGCCTCACTGCAGCGTATACGGCTGATGCTCATGGGAACCAAAGCTATACTCACGATACTGTCACGACTTGAATCCAAACCGGTGGTTTCAAAATCCAGCGCAACCATAGGGACATCAGCAAGGGGGGTTGTGGCGGCGACGACTCCCTGTTGATAGAAGGCCTTTAAAGCCGGATATTTACTCATTTTGGCCAGTGCTGCAAAGCGGTTGCTCCAGTCCTGCTGTTTCCCCGTTGGCACCGGCTGAGCCTTGTCGGTAAGTTGATCTCTAGCCAGATAAAACATTCAACCGCCTCAATTTACCCTGCCTGGTTGATACCTGAACTTCATAAAACGCTGGGCATTACTTAATATTTGAAAAGCCTCTTTGAGGTTTTTGCGTTCAAAATCGGATAAATTCTCAGGCTCAATGTTGTTGTCCGGCTCACGCTTTAGCTCAATATCTATGGCTTGGTTACGGATTCTGACCATAGCAATAAACTCCAGTGCGTCGCGTAAATCGAGACCTTTGCCGGGCGGCAGGATTTTCGCCTCAATAATATCTTCCAGGCGATCAAAGGTATTGCGTGCCGAAGACCCTACCGACAGGGCATGTACACGTACAAGGTCGGCTAAAGGGGCGGTGCCGCGGCGTTTCATATTAATCGAATTAGTGTGGCGACCATCCGTTTCCATGACAAAATCTTTGAAAAAACCCAAGGGGGGCGTTCTCAGTAAAGCGTTACGCGCCATACAGGCTAAAAAACGCGGATTGTTACGGGCTTTTTGCCGGATGAGCTGATTAAGTTGCTCCGCCCAGTGAGTTTGGCCCCATACGCCTTCCAGATCGAAGAAAATAGCGCTGTGCAATAAAGACTCGGTGCTAGGCTGCTCAATCCATTCGCTAAAATGGCGCTGCCAAACAGTCAATGGTTGCCGCCACCGGACGTTAGTGGCCATAATATTTCCGGTGCAATAACGATAGCCGCAGAGTGCCAGGCCGTCACTGACAAAGCTTGCCAAGGCGCTGAAATATTCGTCATGGAGGCTGGGTTCAAAGCTATTATCTAAAACAAGGGCGTTGTCCTGATCGGTCACTATTAGCTGCTCGCCACGCGCCATGGACCCCAACGCCAAAAAGCAATAAGGCACCGGCGGGGGACCCAAAAAGGCTTCGCCAAGCTCGCACAAACGTTGTTTAAAACTGCGCCCGACCACTGCCATCGCACTGCCAATCATTTTGGAGTTGGCGTCCTGGTGCACCATACGGGTAAAACAGCCTTGTACTTCCGGTGTAAGGGCGGCCAGCTCGTCAACGTTTTGAGCATTGAAAATGCTTTTCACCACAAATAAGCTGTTTTGCGATTCGTAACGCAAAATATCGTGGTGACTAATCAGGCCGATGGGAAGCTGTTTTTTCAGCACGGGCAAGTGTTTCACATTGTGCTTGAGCATCAGCATCATGGCGTCAAACACAAATTGATGGCTTTGCACATAAATCAATTCTGTGGTCATGATATCTGCCACAGGCATGTCACTGCTTAAGCCTGTTGCAACCAGCCGCCTACGAATATCAATATCCGTCACAATGCCGATAACCTGAGCGGGTTGCTCTGTTTGGTCTGATTCAGATTCAGTAATTAACAGTGAGGAGACGTTTTCCTCGGTCATGCGAATGGCGGCTTGTCGCACGGTGGTGGAGCTGGATACGGTGACAGGTAACGTCGTGATTAAGGCGCTTATTTTAGCGGTTAGTAACGTATCATCGTCTTCGCGCTTGGCGATTGATTGACGTAAACGGGTTTGGTCTTCTATTTCTACAAAATCTGCAAAATGCTCGAAATTATCAAACAAATAATTAAATGTCTGTTCGTCTATAATGTAGACAAGTGTGTCTTCAAGGGCGGTAACAGGAAAGCGCACCGGGCGATTCAGCATCAAGCTTTGTTCGCCGAAAAAACCGCCGGTTTCCAAGCGATTATATAACTGCCCGTCCCGGCGAAAAACCTCTACCGCTCCACTGCGGATCACATACCAATCATGATTGTCTTGCCCTAATGGCAAAATAGCCGATTGGGCCCGGTAATAAGCAACTTCAACACTATCGGCAACCTGGCCCAGCACCTCTTCAGGTAAATTTGAAAATGGCGGGTGGCGCTGGAAAAAATCCAGTACCTCGGAGTGTTCAGCCTGCATAATTCTGCTCCGTGATTTTCTAGTTAGGTCCGCCCTGAACTCATCCTTAGCTCAAAGCGAGCACAGACCCGTTCGCGTGTTATCTCGGCTCTGACATCAAACCTTTAATGATAGAGAATGAAGCAACCAGAAGCACCGCCGTAAAAGGTAAGCCGGTCGATACCGCCATAGCTTGTAAAGCGACTAATCCGCCTCCCAAAATAAGTGCTACGGCAACCAGACCTTCAAATAAACACCAGAATACCCGCTGCGGCGTTGGCGCAGCGACCTTGCCTCCTGCTGAAATGACGTCAATCACCAACGATCCTGAATCAGATGAGGTCACGAAAAATACGATCACCAGTACGATGGCAATAAAAGAGGTGATACTGGACAAGGGGAGTACATCGAGCATGGTAAACAGCTGCAACGGTAAATCGGACTCCACCACTTTTTGATAACCGTCTGTCACCACCTGTTTGATGGCGGTTCCGCCAAACACTGTCATCCAGAATACACAGGCCGTAGAGGGTATTAACAGTACTGAAATAATAAATTCCCGGATTGTGCGGCCACGAGAGACCCGAGCAATGAACATGCCTACAAAAGGACTCCAGGATATCCACCAGGCCCAGTAAAAGGCTGTCCAGCCTGAGGCAAAGTTACTGTCTTCGCGCCCCACGGGATTGGCAAGTTCCGGTAAATAACGCAGATAGGCTACGATGTTTTCTATAAACCCGCTGGCAATTGCCAGGGAGGGCCCTACGATGACCACAAAAACCAATAACAGTAGCGCCAGCACCATGTTGATTTCAGATAATTTTTTGACTCCGGCATCCAAGCCCCTAACCACTGAAATCAGTGCTACCGCAGTGATCCCGGTGACTAATAGGATTTGGGTGGTTTCCCCTAAAGGAAAGCCAAACAGGTAGTGCAGACCGGAAGCGGCTTGAGAGGCCCCCAGTCCCAACGACGTAGCCAAACCAAATAAGGTCGCCAGCACGGCTAAAATGTCGATGATATGACCGGGCCAGCCCCATACCCGCTCCCCTAACAATGGATAAAATACCGAACGGATAGTCAGCGGCAAACCTTTGTTAAAGGAAAACAGCGCCAAACCCAGGGCCATCACCGCGTAAATAGCCCAGGGGTGCAATGCCCAATGATAAATGGTGGCTGCCATCGCCAGACGTTCCGCAGACTCGGCATCACCTGCTGCGCCTCCCAACGGCGCCCAATCGGTGCGCATACCGTTTTCTACTGAGGTGCCGGCAAAGGAGGTGGCAAAATGTGTCAGGGGCTCGGAGACGCCATAGAACATTAAACCAATGCCCATTCCGGCGGCAAATAACATCGAAAACCAGCCAAGATAACTGTAATCAGGTGTCGCCTCGGTGCCACCCAGGCGCACTCGCCCCAAGGGAGAAACCACCAGCAGCAGACATATCAGCACAAAAACATTGCCTGCACTAATAAAAAACCAGTCCATATTGCTGGTCAACCAGCCACGCAGGCCGCTAAACATAGGCTCAGCGTGTTCTTGAAATAAAATCGTCAGAGCGACAAAAGCAATGACCGCCAGTGCAGAGATGGCAAACACCCGGTTATGTATATCTAAACCAAAGGGCCCTATATTAATGAGAATATTGTCTTGGCCAACTTGATAGTCGGTATCTATTGGATTGACCTTGCCATCAGGAACCATTGGATCGTTACGATCTGTCATCAAATCATCCTTAGTACGCGTGTTAGTTAAAGAGTGCGGTGTTCAACGGGCTTAAAAGTAGTAACCGATATTGATATTAAAACGCTGCTCAAAATCACCGCTATCTCCGGCTATACTGCCGCCCGCAAAAGGCTGGTTCTTGGCATGCACCCAGTCAAAATAGGTAAACAGCCCGCCTGCCGCGACCGACATGCCAGTCACATTCATGACTGTATTAGCGGTGCCATCCGACTTGTCGTAAAGGATACTGTAGTTATTATAAAACTGCAGGCCGGTCACCGGGCCAAAACTTACCTCTTTATCGTAAGCCACGTTAAAGGTGGCAGAGGTCGCTTCGGCAGCAATGGTGTCATAAAAGGAATAGGCGCCTAGGGCAATTTGCTCGACCTGATCAACGTCATACTTATACTGGCTGTGCTGCAGCTGCACATGCCAGTTTTGGTAGTGGCTGCTGGCATGTAGTGCCCAGGCCTGGTAGTCGCCAGCGCGCCTCATGCCATCGTGCAGTCCGCCGTGCAGGGCTGATGCGCCCACTTCGGTAGCGAATTCACCCACATCAAAGTGGTAGGCAAAGCGGCCGCTGAAAGTATTGTATTCACCTAAAGCCTGGCCTGGCTCATCAAAAATCCCTTCGCCTGCAGACCTAAGGCCAACAATATCGTAGGAATAACGATCGGTGCGATCGTCTACAAAACCATCGACACCGCCTAGTTCATCGTTTTTAAAGAAGGCTAAATCCAGCTGCCAATTATCGGCAACCTGGCGTTTGAACACGACGCCTAGATCAAAGTCGTCTTCCAGCCCAATGTAGTAATTGGTACTGAAAAAGTAATTATGCGAATTATAAGGATTGTTACCAAACGGCACTTGGGTGATGCCGGCCTGCACTTGCCAATTCTGGCTGAACTGGTAGCCCACATAAGCGTATTTAACTGCCGTCATATAGTCGAAGAAGCGAATCTCGCCATTTAGCGAGACATCGCCGATTTCGCCACTCAGATTCAGTCGGAAAATATCAAAGTCGAAATCTCCGTAACGATCTTTGTTGTCTTCGTCATAGGAGGTGTAGTTGTAATTGGTACGAATGGCGCCGCCTACCTTGATGCCATCGGTAGATTTGGCCTGCACGGGCGTTGTATCAACCGCTTGCTGATTGCTTAGGGTTTGGGTGTTTTCTGCCACTTGTATAGTAACGGCGTCCTTTTGCGCCTCAAGCTCTGTTACCCTGGCTTGCAGAGCTGAGATTTGCGCTTTAAGGGCTGCCAGCTCCGTTGCCGATAGCTCTATGGTTTGTGCATATAAGGCACTGGAAAATGCACTCGTGAATATAATGGGGAGTAAATAATGTCTGGCTTTCATGACGGTATCCTGTGCTGAAAAGATTGGCTGAATCGCTACCAACTCACTAGATACATATCAGCCATTCTTGATAATGCTGTCCATACTCTACAGGCGACAGTTGATGATTGAAACCATGCGGCCCTTACAGTTCTTTTTTTAACCGTCGTACCTCAAGCTGTTCTCCAGCACGCGCTTGCTGCTCATATTCACTTTTCTATTAGGTCATATTACCTGTCTTTTGCTGGTGATAATCGGCGGCCTCTTATCTTGATTTTTATTTTGGATTAAACCAGATTGTTTTTTTATTTTTATATTTAATGATATTAGCCGTTAAATTGGCGATCTTTTGTCTATTTTATGGGTTTTTAATAAAGCTAATTATCTATTAAGTATTCTGGTATATACCAGTTTAATAAAATTGTCATAATCCCTCCCTACAATCCCCCTTACATTGCACATGGAGTAGCAATGATATCGCGCGCTATGTCGCAGGTTGTCATCGGTGGTTCGTTATCACTTCTTGGGGAAACTTAGCGCCTGTCGTCATTGCCATTCGCGAAATACAACACGTTCTTAGCTGGATCAGGTTTTAAAACTATTACTTCTATTAGGAGCTAAACATGAAAAAAAATGCAAGATTTCGTAAAAAGGTGCTGATGACGGCTATTGCCAGTACTTTTCTTGTGGGTGGAACGACAGCTTCAGCGAATATGCTGAGTGAGTTGCGCGCAGAAATGCAGGCAATGCAGGAAAAAATTGCGCAGTTGGAAGAGAAGCAGAAAGCTTCTGAAAAAAGTGGTGGCGATAGCATCAAAGTAAAATGGGAGCCAGCACCTAAATTCACCAGTGCTGATGGCCGTTTTCAAATGAACATCCGTGGACGTTTGATGCTGGATTACAATAATCTCGATGATGATGACGACACAATTGATGTCGATGCAACGGAAACCCGTCGTGCGCGTATTGGCATCCAGGGCAAAATGTGGGATGACTTCAAATATAAGTATGAAGCAGACTTTGCAAACAATGATGTTAGCATCAAGGATGCTTTAATCGCTTACACCGGAGGCCCTGTAGATGTGACAGTGGGTCAATTCTCTACAGCTGCTTTTATGGAAGAGTACGAAAGCTCCCGCTTCACTACGTTCATTGAACGCGCTGGGTTCTCAGGTGCTTTTGGTGCTGATCGTGCTGTTGGTATTCAGTTGAGTGATTCGATCGGTAATTTTGTCTGGAATGCTTCCTATAACCGCGGCAATATCAGCGACGACGATGATAATGAAATGAAGCAGCTATACGCGTCAGGACACTTCTTTGGTGTTAATGACAACAGCCATTATCACATTGGCGCAAGTGTGCGTGATCGTAGCGCCGGTGATACTGACTTCCGTTATCGTCAACGACCACAAAATGCTCACCTGTCACCAACACGTTTTGTAAATACTGGCCGAATTGCTGATGGAGATCGCTACTATGGACTTGAGCTGGGTGGATCGGTTGGTAGTTTGGGCTTAAAGGCGGAATACGGGCAATTAAATGCTGATTTGGTTGCCGGTGGTGATGCTGATTTTTCTGGTGGCTATGTTGAAGCCAGTTACTGGCTGACAGGTGAATCTGTATCGGCTTCCTATGATGGTGGTGATGGCGGTATCGGCCGTCCTAAGGTTAAGGCACCATTCGGCGATCAGGGTCATGGTGCCTGGCAAATTGCTACGCGTTACGAGACGCTTGATCTCAATGATGGCGCGGTAACTGGTGGTGAGCAGGATGCCTGGACTATTGGTTTAAACTGGTGGTTGAATAAATATACGCGTATTAGCGCAAACTTCTCCCGTACCGAAGTTGATAATGGTCCCGTGGCTGAGAACGGACCTGACGGTGAGAATGAAATTGATTCTTTTGCTTTACGTGCCCAGGTTGACTGGTAAGCCATTAGCACTTTTTTCATAGTACTTTCCCGTGCTATTTGAGCCCCCACTCGCGTGTGGGGCTCTTTTTTTTGCACTGTTTAATCGACTTTACTCTCTATCTTTCAAATCAAGCGGCTGGTATATGGCTAAGCTCTGAAAACCGGCAAACCTTCAGTGTCGATCAACTGGCTAGTCGTCCTTTCTATGTGGTTGTCTAGATTGGTTAACAGAATTTCTACGACTGCAATAACAGCGTTATCAACAGTACCCTACCCATAAAAGACTGCGTTTAGCGATAAACCGTAGAGATTGGCTTTCTTCGTCAGGGCGGAGATTGCGGTCAGATTACAAGCGCCCAGTTATGTCAAAGCATGCTTATTCGGCACACTGCGGATTTTTGAGTGGCTTCGATTTGAGCTTCTTATTCGTCATCATTACAGGGCGAATTCAGCCAGTTTTTGATATAGACAAAGAGCTTGTGATGGATGTGACCCTATATGGGCAGTGATTTGTCGGTGTTAGGGACGCTAAAAATCAGGCGGTATGAGTCGATCAGCGGTGCTGTGCAGGTGTTTTTCGGGTACCTTTTCGGGCGTTAAAACAGTCTGTTTAAAGTCAAAAAAAGGGAGGGAGTTAATCCCCCTCCCTTCTCCCTTTTTTATTATCGACGCCAAGCTTGCGTTCGTTTTAGCACGCCGTGAGATAACGCACCGTAGAGTATTTTTGCAGCTGCAGAGGTAATAAAAATCATGGTAGCCATGGCCGCGGCGGGTGCAATGTCACCGGCATCATCCATGTTCAGTACGGCAACCGATGCCAGCATGGTGTCGGATGAGTATAAAAATACTACTGCAGACACGGTGGTCATTGCGTTTACAAAGTAGTAGAAGCCAATATCCAGAACTGCTGGCAGGCTCATTGGCATTGTTACCTTAAAGAAGGTCACCCATTGCGGTACTTTGAGCGAAGCGGAAACGCTTTCGATTGCTGAGTCAACCTGCTTCAGAGAGGTTGTCGCTGTCATATGGCAAACCGTGTAATAGTGGATGACGGTAGAAATGACCAAAATTGCCATTGAGCCATATAGAAAATTCAGAGGGTTATCTGGGTGATTAAAGAAAAAGATATAGGCCAGGCCCAGCACCATGCCTGGAATTGCCATAGGCATTAACGCTAGCCCTTGGATGCCGCGGCGTAACCAGCTCGAAACTTTAACCTTTTCAGTCATGTAGACTGACAGCACAACAAAGCAGGTGCCGAACAGGGCTGTCCATGCGGCCATTTCAAGAGAGTTAAAATAGGCGCTCCAACCACCACCATCCATAAACTCAAACTGATAGTTTGCTAGTGTTAGGTCCATGTTATAGGGCCAAAAGCTGATAAAGGAGGCGTAAATAGCCGTGCCAATAAAGGCTAAAATAACGCCGGAAACCAGCAGGCAATAGATGAATAGCAAGGTGTCGCGCAGGTGATTTTTTTCTGGCTGGTAGGGGGTGGCGCGATGATCGACCATATCTTTTTGCTTACTGCGTAGATAGCGGTCAATGGCAAAAGTCATTAGTGCGGGAAGTAGCAATAACATGCTTACCACGGCACCGGTTTGAAAGTTTTGCTGGCCGACGACTTGCTTGTAGATATCGGTTGCCAACACGTTAAATTGACCACCAATGACCTTAGGTACACCAAAGTCGGTGATAGTGAGTGTAAAGGTCACCAGTAGCGCGCTAATTAGACCGTATTTTGCTGACGGTAACGTGACGGTGAAAAAGGTTTCCAGTTTACTGGCATTCAGGGCTTTACAGGATTCGTAGAGCCGTTGGTCGGTTACTGAAAGTGCGGTATTGATGATAATTAGGGCGTGGGGAAAGCACCAAAAGGCCAAGCCCATAGCAATGCCGATAGGGCCGTAAATGCTTTCACCCATGAGAATTTCTTTTATTAGGCCCTGATTGCCAAATAGATATACCAGGCTAATTGCTGGCATGAGTGACGGTGCCAGAATGGGTAAAAAGGCCACCAGCTTGAATATTTTCTTACCCGGTATTTGGCTTCGGTTAAGTGCGTAGGCATAAATAAAAGTCAATGAAATGACTAGCAGGGTGGTGATTATGCCGATTTTGAAAGTATTGCCAATTGAATACAGGGGCGATTGAGTTGAGAAGTACTCTAAAAAATTAGTCAGCCCAATAAACTCACCTGCCTTATTGGAAAGGCTGAAGTCTCCAATCATCAGCATCGGCAGAACTAACCCCAATACCAAGAGCAGTAAAACAAATAAAAGAATTAAGTTGCCCGGAGTAAATGCTTTTTTAGGCACTACTTTAGGCACTACAGAAAAGGTTGCGGCGATATTGGTCATAAAGATTCACCCTGCTGTGGGTAAAAAGCCATAGCCTGTTGTTTGAGCGTTAGCTCAACAGCCATATTTTCTTTATAGCCATGCTCCTGATGGAGCTCGTTATTCACATCAACCATGACACGAACAGGTGACATATTTTCGTCATTGAGGTGAATATAAAGCCTCACGTAGGCACCCATAAACTCAATTTTTTGCACTTTTCCGCTTAGCGCTTCCTGCTGGTTGCCCTTTGCAGGGAGCGCGGTGACACTTTCTGGGCGAATTCCTAACTGAATAGTATCGCCAACAGTGACCCATTCAGGCAGTTTACAGGGCAGGTTTTGTTGTTTGACGGTTAAGGTGTCATTTGCACAAGCTGTTACGGGGACAAAGCTCATCGAGCCAATAAAGTTCGCTACAAAAGGTGACGCCGGGTTACTGTAAATTTCGCTAGGGGTTCCTATTTGCTCAATAAAGCCATCCTTTAGAACCACAATACGGTCAGCCATACTCATAGCTTCGTCCTGGTCGTGGGTCACCATAATGGTTGTAATGCCTAGTTCGCGTTGCAGGCTTTTTATTTCCTGGCGCAAATGCTGGCGCACCTTTGTATCCAGCGCTGAAAGAGGCTCATCGAGTAGCAGCAGACCTGGTGATATCGCCAGCGCGCGGGCCAGAGCAACGCGTTGCTGTTGGCCGCCTGAAAGTTGGGAGGGGTATTTGTCAGCATGCTCTTCGAGCCCTATGGTCTCTAAAAGGGCGTTGACGCGTGTCGCTTTTTTAGTCTTGGTTTGCTTCCGTAAACCGTAGGCAATGTTTTGTGCAACGGTTAGATTAGGGAAAAGCGCGTAGGACTGGAAAACGATACCAAAATCACGTTTTTCAACAGGTAAGTTTGAAATATCCACTCCATTTTGAATGATGTTTCCCTGATCCTGTTGTTCCAGGCCGGCAATAATTCGCAGCAAGGTTGTTTTTCCACAGCCGGAGGGGCCAAGCAAACAAATAAGCTCGCCTTGCTGGCAGTTTAGGGAAATATCATTCAGTACATTAACGTCACCGAAGGACTTGTTAACGTTCTTTACCCGCAGGTAGATTTGGTGTTTGCTGTTAGCCATAAAAATAACCTGAAAAGTTGTCTTCTTGATAATGGAAAGGCCTCGCACTTAGTGCGAGGCCCGAGTTCAGCCAAGAGAAGTAGAACTAACTTACTAAGGCTCTTATTTTGGTTCAGACTTACCGTCGTAACGTCTCTGCCATTCGGTCAGAATTTTCTTGCGGTTCTTAGCTGCCCATTCGAAGTCGTTATCCATCATCAGACCATTGATGTTGGCAGGGTAGTTATCAATTGGTTTGGCAACGCCATCAATTGCTACGACCGCATAACCTTTGCTGTAGAGTGCGTTAGCCTTTGGTGTTACTGACCAGTCGATTAGTTTTTGGGCCGCTTCCATTTTTGGCGTGCCTTTAATAATGGCGGCGGCTTCCATGTCCCAGCCTAGCCCCTCTTCAGGGAAAACAAGTTTAATTGGTGCGCCTTTGTTGATCAGCTTGGCACCGCGGAATGCGAAGGAAATACCAATTGAGGTTTCGCCAGAGGCCGCTAGTTTGCAAGGTTTTGAGCCAGAGTGAGTATAACGGGATATATTTTCATGCAGACCGTCCATAAATGCCCAGCCTTCCTGCTCACCGAAGATTTGCAGCCAGCTTGACACGTCCAGAAAGCCCGTGCCTGAGGAGTTTGGATTGGGCATGATGATGTGACCCTTATAGACAGGGTTTGTCAGGTCTTTCCAGGACGTAGGTGCTGGCAGATTGTTTTTTTCTGCTTCTACAGTGTTCATACAGATAGAGGCAACCCAGGCATCCATGCCTGTCCAGTAGGGTACTTCTGCACTGTCGCGAAATTTGTCGTTTAGCTGATTCAAGCCCTTAGGTGCGTAAGGGGCCAGCATGTTTTCATCTTTTAACTGCATCAGGGAGGTGGCTGCCAAGCCCCAGACCACATCTGCTTTGGGGTTGTTTTTCTCCGCCAGCAGTTTTGCCGTCACGATGCCGGTGGAGTCTCGAACCCAGTTAATTTTAATGTTCGGGTAGTCTTCGTTGAACTGTGACGCGTACTCACTCAGTATATCGGCTTCCAGTGCCGTGTAGACGGTCAGTTCTTCAGCTGACGCGCTCTGTGTGCCGAAGACGGCAGCGACAGCGACAATCAGGCTGTTTAGGGAAAGTTTTTTAATCATTGTTAGGCCTCGCTTGGGAGTTGAGTAATTCAGCGAGGCCTATTAACGCATATTAATATGACAGTTTTATTAAACTGGTATATACCAGATAGTGTTAGTCGCTCTCGAATGTCATGGCGAGTTCAATAACATCATGACGCCAAAATTCCTGATCGTATTCGACCAGGTTGCCATACTGGTCGTAGCGTTGCTGGGTAATAGACAGTCCGGCAGTTCCCTCGCTGACCAATAGGCTTTCTGCCGCTTTGCCCATTAAGACGCAAGGCTGCACGCGAACGTCGGAGCGTTTAATCTCCAGCTGGTATTCGCGACGCATCAGCTCAGTGAGGGATTGATCTAAACTGTGCTTAAGAATACCAGGGGTGAGGTTGGCATTGAGCCATATCGTTTCGTAGAGTGCTGGGTGTGCATCTAACTCCCTCAGGCGAATAATTTTATGGGCCGCCAAACTTCCGCGCTCTACGCCCATATTTAAAGCTTCTTTCCCTGTTAGTTCCGCTTTTTCTGAAAAAAGAACTTTAGTTTCTGGTTTGCGGCCTTGAGCTAAAGCCGTTTTTATAAAATGCGATTTATGATTTGGAGAGTACCTGATTCTTGGTGGTGCTATAAACCAGCCGCGCCGGTTCAGGCGATAAATGGCACCTTCCTTTTCCAGACGTATCAGTGCTTCGCGTACCGTAATTCGAGAGCCATTGAGGTCGGCCATTAGCTTTCTTTCGGATGGCAGGCTGAGTGTTGGGTAGGCGTTATCGGCAATGGCCTGTTTAATTTTTTCGTAAATTCTTAAATAGGTGGGTTCAGCTGTCATCGATGGTTCCATTTGCTGCAGATATTTGAGCATTTTGAGTTCTTCATTGTGACAAAGCTTGACCTGCCGCCGGAACAATTTATACTTTTGCTCTGGTATATACCAGTTTAATATTTCTGTAATAAATCACCGGCATACTCGCAAGCTCTTTAAATAATCACCTGGAAGAACGTATGAACTTTATCCCTACTTCTATAGAAGCTGTAATTTTTGACTGGGCTGGCACTACTGTCGACTTTGGATCTCTGGCACCGATCTGCGCCTTCCAGCGTCTATTCAAAGCCAATGGCGTTGACATTACTACTGCTGAAGCTCGTGAGCCCATGGGTACTGAAAAGCGCGAGCATATCACACGGCTAACGCAAATGCCGCGCATTGCTTCCGTGTGGCAGGAAAAGTATGGAAAAGCAGTTAGTGAGAGCGATATCGATCGTCTTTATGAGGAGTTTGTGCCCTACCAGATAGAAGCGATCCAGGAGCGAGCTCACCTCATTCCTGATGCTAAGACTGTGATCCAGTCTCTTCAGGAAAAAGGCGTCAAAATTGGTGCTAATACTGGTTATAACCGGGAAATGTTAGCGGCGTTGTTGCCCGTTGCTGCGGATTATGGCTATCGGCCGGACTCCTCTGTTTGTTCGGAAGATACTCCTGTTGGGCGCCCGGCTCCTGCAATGTCGCTGTTGAATGCTGTGCAGCTTGGCGTTAGTCATATCGCCCATTGTGTAAAGGTCGATGATACAACGATGGGCGTTGAAGAGGGTGTCAATGCAGGTATGTGGTCCGTGGGAGTTGCTATTAGCGGAAATGAAACGGGTTTGGACCTTGACGAGTGGCAATCTCTACCGGAAGCGCAGCAGCAGGCCTACCGTGAAAATGCGACAGCTAAATTGAATAATGCCGGGGCTCACTATGTGATTGACAGTATCGCAGATCTGCCAGCAGTGCTCGTAACGATCGAAGAGCGTTTGGCGAAGGGAGAGCGCCCCTAAATGTACCGGGTTGGTAGTTCATTGCATGATGTTCTTGAGCTGTTCGATAAGCATGGTGCAGAGGGTTACGGTGAGGCCGTAACCCAGCTTGAACATGCGTTGCAGTGTGCCGTACTGGCACAGCGGGCAAATGCTAGTGATGCGCTGGTGGCAGCGGCGCTGTTGCATGATATCGGACATTTTTTGAGTGGTGCAGCGCCAGAACAGTGTGATCCAGATATTAAGCATGAGTTGGTTGGTGCCCAGTTCCTCAGTGGCCTATTTGGCCCTGAAGTTACGGAACCTGTTGCTCAGCATGTGATGGCCAAGCGTTATCAATGCACGACGTGCCCTGGTTACCATGACAAATTGAGCCCTGCATCGAAACGGTCGCTGGTCCAGCAGGGCGGGTTTTTATCTGCTGATGAAGTGAGCTTATTTACTGCTAACCCTTATTTTAAAGAGGCGCTACAGCTGCGAGCTTGGGATGATAGTGGCAAGGTAGATGATATGCAGTTGCCGGCGCTGGAGAGTTTTACGCCGCTGCTTGAGCGCCTATTAAAGGGTTGCAACCCTGGTAGAGAGCACGCATGAGCCTGGTGGCAGCTGCGTTAGTGCTGCTTTCCGCGGTGCTGCATGTTGTTTGGAACATTATGGGTAAGCGTGATTCCGGTAACCTGCTGTTTGTCCCGCTAGCGACACTGGCTGGTGCCAGCGCATTACTACCGTTTGTGTTCATGGCTAGCGGTAGTTTGTTTAGTGGGCCGGTTATTTTGCTGTTGTGTGCAACGGGCCTGTTTCAAGCGCTCTATATCAGCAGCCTTTCATTAAGTTATGGACATGCGGATATCTCGGCTAGTTATCCCTTAATTCGTGGTTTACCAATCCTGAGTGTTGCATTGATTAGTGCCGCTATCATGCCTTCTTCACCCTTACCGGTATTAGCGTGGGTTGGTGTCGTTGTCATGGTTTTGGCGAGCTGGTTTATGGCGCAGAAAAGGGATGGGCACACTCATTTGAGTGGTGCGGCGCTCGGTTACATTGCGCTTGCTGTTATCGGCACCACTGGTTACTCGCTGATTGATAGTGAAGTGATGGAACGCATAACGGTTGATCTGGATGGCGGAAACTGGAATCAGTGGATTATCAACGGATTGGCATATGCTTCGTTACAGGGCTTGGCTGCACTGGTTTGGTTGATAGTCGTTTATGTGATTTTTTATCAACGATTGCCGTGCCAGATGGGGCGCTTGATTGCCCGCCGTGATACTTGGGTGGGTGGCGGTATCATGCTCGGTAGCTATGCGTTAATTCTGTGTAGCATGCCGTTGGTTGAAAACGTCAGTTATATCGTTGCGCTGCGGCAAATTAGCATTCCGTTGAGTATTTTTGCTGGCAGCATATTGCTGGGTGAAGTGCAAAGTGTCCGCCGTTGGTTAGCTGGGCTGGGAATGCTTGCTGGCATCATTATTTTATCGTTTTCCTGAATGGCAGGATGGAGTAGCCCTTATGAGTAATAATGTTGAACAGCCCACGGGTATTCAACCTTTCTGGTTTGACGATGCGCTACGACATGAGCCTCCAGAGGACGTTGTCCCTTTGAATAGCACTGTCGAAACGGATGTGTGTATTGTGGGCGGTGGCTATACCGGCCTGTGGACTGCAATTAAGATCAAGCAGCAAGCACCGCAAACGGATGTCGTTATATTGGAGGCAGGCTTATGTGGCTGCGGTGCATCCGGTCGTAATGGTGGCTGTATGCTGACCTGGTCTACCAAGTTCCCTACCCTGATGAGGTTGTATGGTATTGAGCAGGCTATTAGCCTGGTTAAAGCCTCCGAACAAGCCGTCTGGGATATTAAGAGGTTTTGTGAAGCGCAACAAATAGAGGCTGAGGTGCGTGTTGATGGTGCCTATTACACTGCAACTAACAGCGCACAGTTAGGGGTGCTTGACCCTGTCGTTGGATTATTAGAGCAACACAGCATTAATCATTGGCAAGCTGTACAGAGCGAGCTGCTGGAAAGCCTGACCGGTTCAGCAGTTAACTTGAGCGGTTTATATACGCCTAATGCTGGCAGCCTACACCCTGGAAAATTAGTGCGCGGCTTGGTGCGGGTTGCACGCAAGATGGGAGTGAAAATTTTCGAAAACAGTCCCATGGAAGAGCTGGCTTACGGAGATCCACACCAGGTGAAAACTGCGCAGGGGCGTGTAAGAAGTGGCAAGGTGGTTATGGCTACTAATTCTTGGATGGCGCGCCAGTTTTCAAGCTTCAGGCGCTCTCTGTTGCTGGTATCCTCGGATATGGTGATTACCAAGCCCATACCTGAAACACTGGCGGAAATAGGGCTGGATCATGGTCGTTCCGTCATCGATTCACGTACCTTTGTACACTACTATCGCACCACCATGGACGGTCGGCTTATGCTAGGAAAGGGTGGAAATACCTTTGCCTTTGCTAACCAGATGTTAGCTGTTTTCAATCGCGCCAGCCCCTATGAAAAACTGCTTAAAAGAACCCTAAATCGCTTTTTTCCTGCTGAGGATATGGCCATCGAACGAAGCTGGAATGGTGCTTCAGATCGTTCGGTCAGCGGATTCCCCTTCTTTGGTGAAATGAGTGGCAGCAAGAATGTTTTTTATGGCCTTGGCTACTCCGGGAATGGCGTGGTGCAAACCTATCTGGGCGGTGAAATTCTTTCGTCGCTGGTGCTCGGCAAGAAAAATTCGTGGTCCTGTTGCGCGCTGGTTAATAAGCCGATCGAGCGGTTTCCGTTTGAGCCGGTGCGCTATCTGGGCGCGAATATGGTGCGCAATGCGATCCGTCGTAAAGAGTGCGCTGAAGACTCTAATCAAACGCCCAAATGCTGGGATGTTCGACTTTCACGGTTTGCTGGCAATGCCGGTAAGGCTGATAAAATTTAACCCTAAAATTAGAGATGAACTCATCCATGAATGATTACTTGCTGTTAACTCCTGGACCATTGACAACGTCGGATACCGTTAAGCAAACGATGCTGAAAGATTGGTGTACTTGGGATGATGACTACAACCTGGGAATTGTGCAGAAAATCCGCCAGCAGCTGGTGGCGCTGGCTGGTGATAGCCCGCTATATACCAGCGTATTGATGCAGGGTAGTGGTACGGCGTCGGTAGAGTCGGCTATTGGCTCTATGGTGCGTGAAACGGATAAGCTGCTAGTGATTGCCAACGGTGCCTATGGGGATCGTATTGCTGAGATTGCCAGTTATCTAAAAATTGACCACCAAGTGCTGAATTATGGTGAAACCAGGCAACCGGATAGCAAAGAAATTGACCAGCTACTGACTGCTGATAAGGCCATTACGCATGTGGCTATGGTGCACTGTGAAACAACCACGGGTATTCTTAACCCAATTGACACGATTGTCCCGTTAGTTAAATCACACAACCGTATTTTTATCCTCGATGCCATGAGCAGCTTTGGTGGCATTCCTCTGAATATGGCGCAGCTGGGCATTGATGTATTGATTAGCTCTGCCAACAAATGTATTCAGGGTGTGCCTGGTTTTGGTTTTGTTATTGCTCGCCGGTCGTTGCTGGAGCAATGTGAAGGTGTTGCTCGTTCACTCAGTTTGGATCTGTACGATCAGTGGCGGTGCATGGAAAAAAACAACGGAAAGTGGCGCTTTACTTCACCGACACACACTGTGCGGGCCTTTGCGCAAGCGCTGCAGGAGCTTAATGAGGAAGGAGGGGTTGGCAAGCGTCACACTCGTTATCAGGAAAACCAGCGTCGTTTGGTAGAAGGCATGGAGAGGCTGGGTTTTAAGCCCCTGCTACCGCGTGAGTGGCACTCACCGATTATTACCTCCTTTTATTCACCGGAGGCCGATGCCTATGATTTCAAAGAGTTTTATTCTTTGCTTAAAGCGCGCGGGTTTGTGGTTTATCCCGGTAAAGTCTCGGATGCCGATTGCTTCCGTATTGGTAACATTGGTGAAGTTTATCCAGACGATATTTCTCGGTTACTGGACGCGGTAGCCGAGAGTCTATATTGGCGTTAGCCTTTACTGCGGTAGGTCTGCCAGATTAGCTGTAGTGTCTTGGTGATGTTGCTGTCTTCATGTACAACCAGTCGATCCATTTCTTTGACGTCCACCCAGCGGCCCTCATCCACCTCTTCTGCTTGCAGAGAGAAAGGGCCGTTATGCTCCACCCGATAGACCCAGCAATGCTCTAAGCAGGTCGTTGCTGAGGCTGCCAGCTTGAAGAGTGGCACGCAGGGTGCTGCAATCCCCAGCTCTTCGCCCAACTCACGCTGTGCGCAGTCGTGATAGTTTTCGCCGCTGTCGACATGTCCGGCTGCGGAGCTATCCCACATACCGGGGTTTTCATCTTTGCTTAACGAACGCTTTTGAAGGAACAGTTGCTGCCTGTTATTGAAAACCAGCACGTGGACAGCACGGTGTAGCAAGGCCAGCTGATGTATTTCATCGCGAGAACGGGTATCAATCACGCGATCGTGCACATCAACAACGTCAAGTTGCTCGCTGCTGACAATGCTCGACTTTATTGAGTGTTCTTTGGTCATTAGTTGATTATATAACTTGTTTGATTTGCTGGCTTGGTTTGAAAGATCAGAAGCGTCAATAGAGTTATTGGTTTCCGGATTATTTTACTGATAGGAAGGAAAGGAAGAGACGTTTTGGCCATTTTTTTGGTTCTGTGGTGATGTGGGCATCTAACGACAATAATGCTTGCCAGCAGAGGCCTATAGATTTCACTGTTGAATGAAACCAGCACCCAATAAAAAACCCCGGACACGTTAATGTCCGGGGTTTTTATACCTATGATTACCGGGGAGCGTAAACATAGGCGGAGGAGATTGTTACGTTTTGCTTAGAATACTAGCTGTAAGCGGCCAACAATCGCGTCACCGTCGTCTTCTGTACCGATTTTTGCATCGGTTTCTGAATTAACATAGTTCAGAGCAAATTTTACATTGCTGTTCATGTAGTAGTTCACGCCCAGAGTAGTTACTTGAGCATCTTCGCCACCAGTCAGGGTGATATTGCTACCCATGTCTGTGTTCAGTTGGCTCATGCGACCAAAAATTTCCCATGCTCCGCTAGCGTTTGAAGGCTTAACTTTGTCAAAAGCAGCGCTGCCAGTCTTATATTTGCGGCTTTCACCGGTCAGGAAGTAACTGGCTTGTACATAGTAACCGTCAACTTCGATGTCATCAGAGCCAGCTACAGAGCTAGGAGCTTCAACTTCACCGTCGAAGTATTCAGCCATGATTTGCAGAGGGCCGCTGGCGAAAGCCAGTTCGATGTTATGCGCAGACAATTCTTCACCAGGAATGATGTCTCCGCCAGCTGTAGCTGTAAATTCTGCTTTTAATTTGTTAGCAGTTTTATCTTCGCCACCGCGAACACCTAGACGACTTGAAATGTCTTCAAATTCACCGTCACGTTGAGTGAAGCCGGCGCCAATGTGGAAAACAGTACCGTTTGAATAAATGGGACGGATAACAACACGGCCAGTAGTTGCAGTATCGAGATCGTTGTCGCTATCGGTACCTTCTTTATAAACACCCAGGCTGTAAGTCAGGAAATCATTGGCACCGTGTAATTTGATACCCATATTGTTACCAGTGTCGAAAGCATCTGATACGAATGAGCGCTCAACACCTGCAGTCCATTTAGATGACCCAGTATCGTCTAAACCGAAGTTTTCTTTTTGCTGACCAATGGTTAGGTTAGCCATTTTTCCGAAACCAGTGTAAGTGGTTTTCAGTTGGTCAATAGAGCCACTGCCAGTCAGGTTATAAGACAGGCCATATTTCCAGTCTTCAATGTGGCCTTTCATTTCAATACGTGCGCGACGGAAAAACAAATCGCTACCAGTTTCTCCAGTAGCTTTGTTGATTACGTCGTCGTAGCTGTTGTAATCAATCATGGCGCGACCGCCAATTTTGAAAGAGTATTTACCGTCAGTCGTTTTGGCTTCAAAACCACCTTTGGTTTTGATAACGATGTCAGCACCGTCAGTTGTTACAGTTCCGGCGTTTGCCTGGCTTGCGATAAGGCCCGCTGCTGCGAGAGAGATCAATTTAAGTTTCATAATATTTCCCAATGTTTAGCTTATAAGATCAAATAGATGTTATTTTTTTGGTATATCCCTTAAGTCGAAGGCGATTGTGGGGGCGGAATGTGACAGCGGTATGACGGCTTTATGACAGTTACATGACAACCATAAAAATGTTTATTTTGATGGTTAATGCTGAGTTGTGAGCCTGCGCTGTTTTTTGACCAGGTTATCTGAGGAGTGCTAAGCGGTGTTTTTAGGAATACGCAATCGACACATTCTTTTGCTGATTTTAGTGATGGCAGGCATTGCGCTGAGTGTCAGTGGCACTGCGATTACGATGCTCTATCAAACGGCAATTCAACAGCAGGCAATGCGTTTGGCTGAAACGGTGCAAAGCCAGGCACGTTTTTTGGAAGCCGTTGCCCGCTTTGATGCTCGTTTTAGCCGTGAAGATGTGCCCGGTGGCGCGTTTGCCGCGACTTTCCAGCAAATCCGCGAAGCCCATGAGCTGTTTAAAGGTTTTGGTAAAACCGGTGAATTTGCGCTTGCCAAACGAGATGGCGAGCAGATGGTTTTTTTATTAGCTCAGCGCGATGAGTCGTCAAAAAATGCCGATATTTCACGGATTGTGCCCATGCACGGTGGACTGGCCCAACCCATGCGCGAAGCGTTGAAGGGGCACTCTGGGACACTGGTTGGGCTGGATTACCGAGGTTTTAAGGTGTTGGCCGCCTATGAGCCGGTGGCTGAGCTTGATCTGGGCATTGTGGCTAAAATTGATTTGGCAGAAATTCGTCAGCCTTTTTTCCAGGCTGGCCTGTTGGTGATTATGATCACCTGGCTGTTGGTCTTTATTGGAACCTTTTTTGTGCGGCGTATTGGTAATCCGCTGGTTAATCGTCTGCAGGAAAATGAACAGCGATTAAGGGGCATTCTTGATACGGCGGCTGACGGCATTATTACCCTGGATGAGCGGGGGGTGATACGTTCCTTTAATCAGTCGGCAGAACAGATTTTTGGCTGTGCTGCTGACGAGGTGATTGGCGGAAATATTGACACCTTGATTGTTGAGCCTTACCCCTATCCGTCATCCGCTGAGGGTGCTGAGAGCGCTGGTAGCGTGAGTCAACGGGGGGATGCGGGACGGGAAATTACGGGGCTGCACCGCAGCGGTAAAGAAATTCCGTTAGAAATTACGGTGAGTGAGGTACTTGATCAAGATAGCCGTATTATCACCAGCATAGTGCGTAATATTACTGAGCGAAAAGAGGCCATGGTGGCTTTATATCAGCGTGAGCAGGAGCTACGTTTGACCTTTGAAAACGCCCCCGCCGGTATTTATACCGTTAGCCTGTCCGGACAAATTTTAAGAGCTAATCATGCCTTTTGTTCGATGCTGGGCTATACGGAGCAGGAGTTGTTAGGCCGAGTACACGATGAGCTGATTGAGCAAAGGGATCGCAATAAATTGGCGTTATTCGGGCGGCAGCTTGTGAGTTATTCCCTGGATATCGCTTTTCTTACCCGTAACGGCGATCAAGTACCCTGCAAGTTGCGACGCAGTGTTATTCTCGATGAACAGGGCACGCCGCAACTGTGTATTGTGCATATTGAAGACCTGTCGGAACAATTAAAGAATGAACAGTTGGTGAGCGAGCACCGCGAGCGTTTGGCGCAGGTTACCAGGCTCAGTACGCTCGGTGAGATGGCGGCCAGTATTGCCCATGAGATTAATCAGCCGCTGAGCGCTATTGCAACCTATGCTTCCGCCTGCCAGCACATGACGGATCAACCTAATCCCGATAATAGAGAGATATCAGACACACTTGGTAAAATTCGTAATCAGGCGTTGCGGGCAGGTGATGTGATTCACCATTTGCGAGAGTTTATCCGCAATAGGAAAACGCACCGTGAGGCGGTTTCCTGTAAAACACTGATTGATGATGTATTGGGATTGGCCGAGGTTGATGCTCACTTCCATCAGGTGCTTATCAGTACAAATTTAGAGCCGCAATTGCCGATCATTAACGTCGATGTTGTGCAAATACAGCAGGTGATGCTCAATTTATTGCGTAATGCGATCGAGGCGATGGCTCATATCGATAAACAGGAGCAGCGCCTGGTACGTTTGGAGGTTAAAAGACAGGGGACTGACTTTGTGGAAATTGCGGTTATTGATCGGGGGGTGGGTTTATCGGCGGAGTCGGCGGCTCAACTCTTTACCCCTTTCTTCACGAGTAAGCCAATGGGTTTGGGTTTAGGTTTGCCTATTAGTCGCTCTATTGTCAATGCCCATGGCGGACAGTTGGATTATACTCCTAATCCTGAAGGTGGAAGTATTTTCAAATTCACCTTGTCGAGTAAAGGCTAATTCGAGGTAAACAATATGAAGGGGACAGTTTTCATCGTAGATGATGATGAGGCGATGCGGGATTCTCTGGGTATGTTAATGAGGTCGGTTGGCTTTGATTATGAGGTGTTTGCCGATGCTCAAAGTTTCCTTGATAACTATAAGGATGACCGCAGTGGCTGTTTAGTACTGGATATTCGAATGCCGGGTATGAGTGGACTCGATTTACAGCAAAAGCTGCAGGACATGAAGTTAGATATTCCTATTCTTTTTATTACCGGGCATGGTGATATACCGATGGCCGTCGAGGCGATGAAGCGTGGTGCGGTGGACTTTTTCCAAAAACCGTTTCGTGATCAGGCGCTTCTGGATCGTATTGGACAGGTGTTGACTAAGGCAGACGCAGATCGAGAAAAGTTGGTGGAGAGCCAGGAGATCCGGATGCGGCTAGAGAAGTTAACGGCTCGAGAGCGCGAGGTGATGTCTCTTATTGTTGAAGGTCTTGGCAATAAAGTTGTTGCTGCCAACCTTGGCATTAGCCAGCGGACCGTTGAGCTTCATCGGGCCCACGTTATGCAGAAAATGCAGGCAATGTCGTTGGCCCAGTTAGTGCAAATGGCAATGGTCGCCGAATAAAGAGGTGGTCAAAAATATTTGCTATGGCTGGAATTAGGCTTGTTGTGTGGCGATGGCCGGCAATGCGCATGAAGCCTCTAAGCATCGAAAAGTTTGATACCAACACCGCGTATAAGTGGTTTAATCGGAGCCTCTATAAGTAGTTACCGTAATCGAATAGGTAAGTGCGCGAATTGTTTGCCAGGCTAGCAGCGTTTCTAATGAGCGGATGCTAGCAGGCCCATATCAACGGCTTATTACAAACGCTCCTATCAAAAGGTGAGGTGTGTTTGACCGTAGATTGTGGGCTGTGCCGTTGCACCTACCCCCGGGGTAAATAGTAGATTACCCCTGTTTCGAGCGCGACTAACCATGTGTTA